>Ga0187893_10000034_pt1 | contig 277696 bp, 251 predicted proteins | sample MA1701074metaG_FD_139574 | JGI IMG/M metagenome (GOLD analysis project Ga0187893, IMG submission 139574) | White microbial mat communities from a basaltic lava cave in the Kipuka Kanohina Cave System on the Island of Hawaii, USA - MA170107-4 metaG ...
CATCGTTCGTCGCTTAGCTCAGAAAATGACGGGGACCACCTGAAATAGGGTGGGTCCCTTCCGTGAAATCAGGTGGGTCCCTTCGTTGAAATTGGGTGGGTACGTTCCGTGAAATCGGTCAGCTCATGGACGCGGGCGGAAAGGAAATGCTCAATTCCGTGCCGGACGGCATTCACTCGGGTCTTGCAAAAGCGGGAGCTAATGGAGTCTTTTTCTATTTCCAAGCGCCGGCCAAAGAAGGCGGCAAGCTTCATTTCTGGAAGTATTTTGATCTCAGGGATCAATCCATTATTGACAATCGATATATCATCGCCAATCTCATCGCTTGTCAGAAAGACACCCCACGAGTAGTGGACCAGGAAATGTTCCGAAGAGTCTTTGACCTTCAGGAGAAAGTTGTTGGCGATATTTTGGAGTCTGAAGAAGAGAGAAGGGCCCTTGAGATTGCACCGCGATCTGTAGATCCGATTCAGCAAACCATAGCCACGGCCCTACAATCATATCTCAACCGACCCGACGTTGACCGCCGAGCAGCCATCGAGCTAATTCGTTTTTTGAACCAGCCCATGCTGTCAGTTCAGGTGCGTAAGCTGAGGCAGATTCACAGAGAAATTCAGAGCACAAGCGATATCAAGCTTTTGCTGAGCGCGCTCGACAAGTTACGGACGAGTACGGGGGGTGACCCGGCAACACCACAACCTATTGAAAAGTCTAAACAACTTCGGCGGGAGGATTTGCGCTTGATTTGCTTCGATATTCTGACTGCGGGATAATCCATGGAATGGTTATGAGGAAGATCGCCATGGTTCTCCTTTTCGACCGCGACGCCCGGTTGGTGATCTATCTGCGGGATAACAAGCCTGAGATCCCGTTTCCCAATTGCTGGGATTTTTTTGGCGGCCATGTGGAAGCAGGGGAGACTCCCGAAGCCGCGTTGGTGCGTGAAGTCCGGGAAGAATTGGGAATTCAACTGAGGGATTGGAAATTTTTTCGCAGCTACATTTGCACGCAGGGCGACGCCTATCCGAACGTTAAATATATTTACTGGGCGCAAATTCATGAACGGGCGGAAGAGCTGACTCTCTATGAGGGCCAGCGGATAGGGAGTGTCTTACCCGCGGAGCGTAAGACCCTTCATTTTGCCAATATCCTCGGCCGCATCCTTGAGGATTTTAACGCCACCGGAGAATGGCCTCGATCTGTGGATAACTTTGTGAGTTAAATTAGAGCAAAATAATTGTCGCGCCAATATCTTTATGCTAATTGTGATGTAACCGCGATGGAGCACTCTCGATTCGTTCACCTGCATTGCCATACCGAGTACAGCCTGCTCGACGGCGCCAACAAAGTCGATAAACTCTTTGACCGGATCAAATCGCTCAAACAACCGGCCGTCGCCATGACGGACCACGGCAATATGTTCGGCGCCATTGAGTTTTACCGCGAAGCGATGAGCCACGGTATCAAGCCAATTATCGGTTGTGAAACCTATGTGGCGCCCACCAGCCGCTTCGAAAAAAAAGGGGTGGATAAGGGACCGAAGGAATACAACCATCATCTTATTTTGTTGGCGATGAACCGGGAAGGTTACCGCAATCTTTGCAAACTGGTATCCCTAGGTTTTATGGAGGGTTTCTACTACAAACCCCGCATCGACAAGGAATTACTCAGGGAACTCAACGGCGGGCTTATTGCGCTGAGCGCGTGCCTCCAGGGCGAGGTATCCCAAGCGCTATCCGCCGGCCATATGGAAAAAGCGAAAGCAGCCGCTGAAGGGTATGCCTCCATATTCGGCGATCGCTATTACATCGAAATTCAGGATAATAAACTCGCGGAGCAGGAAAAGGTCAACCGGCTCCTCGTAGAACTGGCCCAGGAACTCTCTTTGCCGGTGGTCGCCACCAACGATTGCCACTACGGCGAGCGCGCGGATTATCATGCCCATGATGTGCTGCTCTGCGTTCAGACCGGTAAGACTGTCACTGACGACAATCGATTAAAAATGGAAACCGACGAGCTCTATGTAAAATCCGCCGAGGAGTTAAAAAGCGGCTTCCACTACTGCCCCGAAGCCGTGGAGCGGACATTGGAGATCGCCGATCGGTGCAATCTCGAATTGGAGTTCGGCAAATACCATTTGCCCTCCTTCACGCCCCCCAAGGAAATGACTCTGGATGACTATCTCGACGAGCTGGCACACCGGGGTCTAGAGGAAAGACTGCAGGGAATCACGGATCCAGAGGTCACCAATAGCTACCGGGAGCGGCTCGACTTTGAGTTAGACGTCATCAAAAAGATGCAGTTTCCCGGCTATTTCCTCGTAGTCGCGGATTTTATTAATTACGCAAAGCAAAACGGTATCCCGGTGGGACCCGGTCGAGGATCGTCGGCCGGCAGTCTGGTTGCTTATGCGTTGAAAATCACCGATCTCGATCCCATTCGTCACGTATTGCTATTTGAGCGATTTCTCAATCCCGAGCGACGCTCGATGCCGGATATCGACGTGGACTTCTGTATCCGCGGCCGGGCGCAAGTCATTCAATACGTGAAGGACAAGTACGGCGCGGATCGCGTCGCTCAGATTGCAACCTTCGGGACGCTCAAAGCCAAGGCCGCGATCAAGGATGTCGGACGCGCCCTCGGTTTTTCCTTCGCCGAAACCGATGCCATCGCCAAACTGATCCCGGCCCCGAAGCAGGGGTTTGACTATCCGCTGACCGAGTCCATGAAAATGGAGCCGCGGCTGCAAGAATTGTCGAAGACCGATCCCCGCGTGCGAAATTTGATGGATCATGCCTTGCGCCTCGAAGGGCTCACCCGCCACGCCTCCACCCACGCGGCGGGTGTGGTGCTGTCGAATTTGCCCCTGGTGGATCACCTGCCGCTGTTCGTCGATAAGGAAGGCGGCATAGTGACGCAGTTCGACATGGGGAGCGTGGAGAAAATTGGCCTGGTCAAATTTGACTTCTTGGGCCTCAAGACGCTGACCCTCATTCACGACTGCGTGAAACTCATCGGCGCCGCTCAGGGCACAACCCTCGATCTCAACCGTCTGGCGCTCGACGACAAAAAAACCTATCGCCTGCTCTGTGCCGGCAATACCACCGGGGTGTTTCAGCTTGAAAGCACGGGCATCAGGGAAATGACGGTTAAAATTCGCCCCAATTGCTTTGAAGATCTGGTGGCGATCTTGGCGCTATATCGCCCGGGTCCGTTGGATAGCGGGATGGCGGAAGAATACATCAAGCGTAAACATGGCAAGGAAAAAATCAAATATCTTCATTCCTTATTGGAGCCGATCTTGAAAGACACCTACGGAGTCATCGTCTATCAGGAGCAGGTCATGCAAATCGCCCAGGCGCTGGGCGGCTATAGCATGGGGGACGCGGATATTTTGCGGCGCGCCATGGGCAAAAAGGATCCCGAAGAGATGGCGGCGCAGAGAGAACGATTCGTCGAGGGCGCGCAGAAAATAAAGATTTCCGCGCCGCGGGCGACAGAAATTTTTGATCAGATGGAAACCTTTGCCCGCTACGGCTTTAATAAATCTCACTCGGCGGCATACGCGTTGGTCTCCTATCAAACCGCTTATCTCAAAGCTCACTTCCCCGTTGAATTTATGGCTGCATTGATGACTTCGGAAATGGGGGACACGGACAAGGTCATCAAAAATCTCGCCGAGTGCCGGGAAAAGGGAATAGAAGTATTGGCTCCCGATATCAACGAAAGCCGCGCAGATTTTACTCCGGTGGGGGACAAGATAAGATTCGGATTGGCCGCCGTCAAACATGTCGGGGAAAAAGCGGTGGAGGTTATTTTGGATAGCCGAGAGCGGGAGGGAGCTTTTGAATCCCTGTACGATTTCTGCCGGCGCGTGGAGCTCACCGCGGTCAATCGCCGGGTGGTAGAAAGCCTGATCAAATGCGGCGCCCTCGATGCGACTAAAGTAAGCCGCGCCTGTATGTTGGCGGCCCTGGATGAGGCCATGGCAGCGGGGCAAAGCCATCAACGGAATCGGCAAAGCGACCAAATCGATATTTTCGCGGCGTTGGGGGTTCCCGACAAAGGCGCCAAACGCCCGGGGGAAAGCTATCCGCCGGTGGAAGCATGGTCGGCGCAGGAGTCCCTGGCCTTTGAGAAGGAAGCGCTGGGCTTTTACATCAGCGGGCACCCCCTGGATAAATACGATAAAGTGAGTAAGAAAATCACTAACGGGACAGTGGCGAGCGTAAAGGAAAAGGCGTTTACGGGAGAAGTGAAGTTGGCAGGTGTCGTCTCGGCTCTCAGGTTGAGGAACACTAAGAAAGGAGAACGGTACGGAAGTTTTAATTTGGAAGACAAAACCGGTTTCATCGAAGTCATCGCCTGGCCGGATGTCTACCGCAAGTGCGCCGAACTTCTCAGTTCGGACGATGCCATCTACGTCAAGGGTCGCCTGGAGGTCGGAGAGGAACGCTCCCAGGTCATAGCCAACGAAATCGTTGCGCTTGCCGGGGTTACAAGCAATAGCCGAATCGATACCAACTCCAATGGACAGCCTAAACCGATGGCGCCCGGCGACAACGTGCACCTCTACGTTCAGGAATCCGATGTTTCTGCCGACGAGCTCGTACAATTACGCGACATCCTGCTCCATTACCCAGGCCGCTCGGCCGTCTGGCTCCATGTTCTCACTCCCTCGAAGAGCGAAACCGTGATAGAATTGCCCAACCAAGTGCGCGTGGCTTCGTCGCCTGATCTCCAAGAGACCGTAGAGCGATTCTTCGGTAAGCGCGTTGCCTTTCATCTCGCGGAATCTTGAAACCATTGAACTCTCATCCGCGTCATCTCAAAGAAAAGGCTTTCCTCGTCGGTGTCGAATTGCCGTCAAAAAATCATAAAGTTCCTCTCCAATACAGCCTTGAGGAACTGGCAAGATTGGCGGAAACGGCCGGCGCTCAGATCATTCGCAGCTTCACCCAGCAGCTGCGCGCCGTCACTCCCGCCACGCTCATGGGCAGCGGCAAGGTGGACGAGATTCGTGGCGCCGTGCGCGAACTACGGCCGGATTTGATACTCATCGATGAAGATCTAACACCGGCGCAGCAGCGCAACCTGGAGTCCGCTTTTGGGCTCCGGGTCATCGATCGCAGCCAGTTGATTCTTGATATCTTCGCCCAACGAGCCCGCAGCAATGAAGGTAAGTTGCAGGTGGAGCTGGCCCAACTCCAGTACCTGCTGCCGCGCTTGACTCGACAGTGGACACACCTGTCCCGCCTTGGAGGCGGCATAGGCACCCGAGGCCCCGGTGAAACCCAGCTGGAAGTGGATCGGCGGAGAATCCGCGAGCGGATCAGCCATCTCAAACGGCGGCTTAAAACCGTGGAACGCACAAGGTCACTGCAGCGCAAGGAACGGGGCGCAGTGCCCTATGCCGGGGTGGCTCTGGTGGGATACACAAACGCCGGGAAATCGACGCTGATGAATACGCTGACGCGCGCCGGAGTTTTCGTGGAGGACAAGCTCTTCGCCACTTTGGACCCGACGACTCGCTCGCTGCGTCTCCCCAACGGGGATAAGGTCATGTTGATCGATACAGTGGGTTTCATCAACAAGATACCCCATTCGCTCATCGAGGCTTTCAAGAGCACATTGGAGGAGGTGACGAGTGCGGATCTGCTGCTGCATCTGGTGGACATGGCTAATCCGGTTTATGAGCAGCAAATTGAGGTGATCGAGAAGGTGCTGGAAGAAATCGGCGCAGGAAACATTCCGTCCATTCTGGTCCCCAACAAGATCGACGTCGCGACCTCGCTTCCGATTAAACAACTTGAGAGGCGCGCGGTGCAAGGGGTCTGTCCGATTTCGGCAGTCACCGGAACCGGGATCGAGCGGCTTTTGGATCGGATCGGCACGGTATTGGAGCGAGATAAAGAGTCGTTCCAGGCTTATTTGACGGTATCGCAGGCCGGACTCCTGGCTCTGTTGCGTGAACGCGGCAGAATCGTCGAAGAGCTCTACGAGGCCGACCGGGTTCATGTCACGGCCATGGTCACGCCAAAATTGGCGGGTCAGTTGCGCAAATTGCTAGGTGCCGCTGTTGTACCGATAGGTGGGCGTTCATGAGCCTGCCATGCTGAATCTACCCAATTTTCTTACCCTCGTTCGTATACTGACCATTCCTTTCTTCCTCGTGTATTTGGCGTATCACCGCTATGGCGAGGCGTTAATTGTATTCGTGATCGGCGGCGTGACGGATTTCTTGGATGGCCTGACGGCTCGATTGATGAATCAAAAGACACCACTTGGCGCTTACTTGGATCCCGTGGCCGACAAGCTTTTGGTCATCACCTCATTTGTCATGCTGAGTTTGATCGGCGGTATACCCCTGTGGCTCGCCGTCGTGGTCGTGAGCCGGGACATTATGATTCTTTTGGGCTACGGGATCATTTACTTCCTGGTCGACGAGGGTCTGCAAATCAAACCCACCCTCATCGGCAAGGGAAGCACGCTCCTGCAGTTACTGACGTTGGGTGTCGCCCTTGCTTTGCTTTACGATCCGTTGTTGCTCAATCCGTTGATAATGGATTTTCTCATTGCTACGACGGCGCTCGCCACAGTGACATCCGGCCTCCAATATCTCTACAGGGGGCTCCTGTGGCTGCAAAACAAAGCTCCGTCGATCAACTTCTAGCGGGTCTAACTTTTGGAGAAGCTGCGAAAGGTGGAAGCGAAGGACGTGGTCAAGAAAAACTCCCTGACCATGGCGCTGGTGAGTTTCCAGGGATGAATTTGCCCAAGCTTTTTTTGGCGCACGCTGGTCAGCGATTGCGTCCAGATCCGCTGGAGCTCTTGGCGCGAAAAGACGATGCGATTGTTCACGGCATCGAACGTTGCCAGTCGCAACTGGGTTACGGTCGGCAAAGATCGGCGTAACCGTGCGTAGGTCTCCTGCCAGTCCGGCACGCGATGGCCGAAGCGAATGTTGGCCTGGATGCGGTGCATTTCATCGAGATAGCGCCGCGCGTTGCCGCCTTCACGCTGCCGCAAGTCCTGAATGCTTCGGCGTAAAGCGTCCCACTGCCGCAAAAACTTATTCAAATCCTTTCGCGTGAAAAGGATTTTGGAGGAGAGCTCGTCGAGGGGATCCAGCAGCACCCGCACTTTGTCGGGTAGACTTTCTTTGGCGCTGCCGTAAACCTTCTGCACCTCGGCAATGCGCAGCGCCTGCCAAACTTCAGTTTGAAGCTTCTGCATTTGTTGCAGCCACCGCTCTTCGGTTTCGTTTCTCTTTCTCGTTTGCAGCCAGACTTCTTCCATCTCTTTGAGGAACTTAGTCCAAGCGATCAAAAGCTGAGCCGACTCTTTGACGCGCTTCCACCAATGCACAGGGATGGAATCGACGGCAAATCCCGAGCGGCGCGCCTTGCGGTCTTTCAAGCGGAAAAAGCCGGCAACCATTGGGTGTTGTTTCTCGATCAACGCGGCGTTTTTGTACCAGAAAAAGATCGACATGAGATTCCAGTAGTTGCGCGGTTGCTCGCTCCAACGGGACAGAACCTTGATCATATTTTCTTTGCTATAGAAGGATTTCCAGGCGCCTTCGTACGCTTCAGTCCACTCCTCGTCCGTCATGAGCGGGTGTTTGATAGTAGGGTGAAAAGAATCCCGCTTGTTGAAATCGGGGTCCATCCACTCGCCGCGTTTCCGCATTTCACGATGATCATGAGAGCCCGGGAGCGGCGTCAACATAAAGAAGGAGGCCTGATCGGGCCCGACTTCATCCATGAGAAAACGAATGTCTTTGGAGACTTGCTCCTTGGAGTCCCATGGCAGGCCGATGATGTAACCGGTGTGGACCACGACGCCGGCGTCGTGCCATTCCTTGATGATGCCGCGGTACTCTTCGACGTGGTTCTGCTGCTTCCCTTCAGCTTTCAAATTCTCCGGGTTTACGCTCTCCATGCCGATAAAGACCTGAGTACAACCGGCCTTTGCCGCCAGACTCACGAAGTCTTTTGGCTTGCGCGCCAGATCCACCTGCATCATGAACGAGACGTTGATGCCCTCTTGTTGGAGCTTGATGATGGCTTCGAACGTTTCACGCCAGAGTTTTTTGCGCGCGAAGTTGTCATCGGTAAAGAAATAAAAGGAGACGCCATGTTCGCGATAGTTCTTGCGTAACATGGCGGCGATGCTTTGCGGACTGCGCTCACGCATCTTGCGTCCCTGGACGTTGATAATTGTGCAGAATGTACAGGCAAAAGGGCAGCCGCGGGAGGTGTCCGCCGTACCCCACGCCGGGTGAGCGAAGTGCTGCATCGTTTTCGGGCTGGTTTTGGGGAGGGGAGCATCGCCAATATCCACCAGGCTCTGCAGATCCTGGGCAAAGCTATAAATAGGTTTCAGTTGCCCGTAGAGAAAATCCTCCAGGATCTTCTCCCACTTACCTTCCACTTCACCGGAAACGACGCAAATCGACTCGCGCACCAGCTCTTGAATATCCGGTTCCTGATCCCCCAGCATATTGATGGTCCCGCTGGTGTGAAAACCGCCCATGATGACCGTGATGCCTTGGGAGCGAAATACCCGCGCCATGTCTAGCGCTCGGGGAAACTGATTGGTTTGTACGCCGACCAGACAAACCAGCAAGCGGGTGCCGGGGTCGCGCGCCCAACGAATGATTTTTTTGAGGGGAACTTTTTCCGCGGTCTCGTCGAAGGTGGTGACTTCGATGGGAAGATCACCGAAGATACGCTGCTCTTTCACGTATTCCGTTAACCCGTGAAGCACATTCAAGGTGTTGCTCGGGAGCACGCCCTTCCAGAAGCGAATCACGTATCCTTCGTCGTCGTACTTCGACGGTTTGATCAGGACGATGTGGAATTTTTCGATGGGAGGCTTTCCCATAGACGCCATGAGCTCTGGAGTGCTTGTAAGTCGGCTCAACATCTTTTATAAATAGGTGAACGTTTTCGAGGTTTTGGCGACTCTAACAGCGACGGCAACTCATGTCAAGCTATTGTTCGAAGCCGCCTTATGTTCCAGCTGTGCCGCCTTCTTTTCCATGATCCAACTGTTTCACGTATCGAAAACCTACCCGCCCAATTCACCGGCGTTAATCGATATAAATTTGACCGTCGACAAAGGCGAGCTGGTGTTTTTGACCGGTCCCAGCGGCGCCGGCAAGACGACTTTGCTCAAGCTCTTATTTCGCGATGAGGAACCTTCGCAGGGGCAAATTCTCGTCAATGGGATCAACGTGAGGCGGCTGCAAAGTCGCCATATCTCGCGCCTGCGACAGCAAATCGGTTTGGTATTCCAGGAATTCAAATTTCTCAGCCGTTTGACGGTCTTGGAAAATGTCGCGATGGCCGCCGAGGTGGTTGGCACGGCAAAAAAGGAGAGCCGCACAAAAGCCTATCATTTGCTGCGCGATTTAGGACTTCAAGAAAAATACGACGTCAAACCGCTCACTCTTTCCGGCGGCGAGCAACAGCGCGCGGCGATCGCCCGCGCCTTGATCAATGATCCCATCCTGGTTTTGGCCGACGAGCCGACGGGAAATCTGGATGCGGAGTTGGCCGACGAAACCATGCGGCTTTTTCTCAAAATACGGGAGCGGGGAACAACCCTCATGATCGCGAGTCATGATCTGGAGCGGAGCCAACGCTTTGGCACCCGCATCGTTTCGCTTCGCAGCGGGCGCGTGGTGGGTGACGAGAAACAGGTCGGGTGGCAGGAGAGAGCGCCTTGAATTGGTCATGGATTGGCTTTGTGGCACGCCAGGTGCGGTCGAATCTATGGGATTCCTTGTGGACCCACTTGCTCACAGCCGGCACCATGGTGATGACTTTGTTCATCTTCGGCGCCTTTATGCTATTGCAGGAAAATCTCCAACACCTGCTCAAAGGGTGGGGCGATCAAATCCAGCTCAACGCCTACTTGGACAAGGGTGTGGAGAGCCCGGATGTGCAAGGTCTTTTAGTGCGGATACAGGCCTATCCCGAAGTGGAGCGGGCGCGCCACATCTCCCAGGAGCAGGCGTGGCGCGATTTTCAGGCTGCGTTAGGAGCCCAGTCGAGTCTGCTTGAAGGCTTGCCGCGGGATGTGTTGCCCGCCTTGTTGGAAATATCGGTCAAGCCGGCCTATCGTGACGGTCCGGTGATCGAGGAATTGGCCAAGCGATTGAAACAGCAAAACGGTATCGCGTCGGTGGAGTACCCGCAAGAATGGGTGGAGAGGTTGAGTCTCGTGGTGCTCGCCGTGCAGTGGACGAAATGGATTTTTGCAGGAATACTATTCCTGGTCACCTTCTTTATTGTCGGTAGCACCGTCAAGCTGGCGATCCTGGCGCGCAAGGAAGAAATTGAAATCATGCAACTGGTGGGCGCTCCCGAGGAGCTCATCCAAGCGCCTTTCGTCCTTGAAGGCATGATTCAAGGGATCACCGGAGGGTTGATGGCTATTGCGGCGCTTTGGCTGCTGTTTTTGTTTTTGCGTGAACAGGTTCCCTCATCTATCGGTTTCTTTGGCCCGCCGACGCCGCTCCGTTTTCTCGAACTGCAAAGTGCCTTGCTGATCGTCGCCATCGGTTGGCTATTGGGCGCGTCGGGCAGTTTATTTTCTCTTCGGAGGTTCGTTAAGCGATGGAAAGGTTACCGCGGCGAGGATTAGGGCTTTTAATCGGGCTGGTGGTTCTGTCGCTCTGCGCCGCTCAATCCGCCGAGGTCAGCACGGATCTCGAAGGGATCAAGCAGAAAATCGAGTCAGAGAGGCAGGGGATCTCTCAGGTGCAGCGCAGGGAGGGATCCGTTCTGCAATCTCTGGGAAAAATTCAAAGCGATCTGGAGAAAAAAACCAAGGAGATGAAAATTGCCAGTCTAAATTTGGCGGCGATTCTGGCTGCATTGGAGAAAATAGAGTCCGAAGTCGAACAATTGAACTTATCGGTGCAACAACGGCGAGAGCTCTTGAAAAATCGCCTCGGCGCGCTTTATCGTTGGCATCGCGGGGCCAGTCTTTTTATCATTCTCAATGGCGATGTTTCCTTAGGCAGGTTCTTGCAACGCAAGCATTATTTGGAATCTACGGTTTCCTTCGATCAAGACTTGGTCCGCCAGCTCAATGACGAAGTCCAACGCCAGGAAACGCTGCGCCGGGAACTGGCGGAGAAACGAGAGGAACTGGACGGCCGTTGGCAGGCCCTCGCCAAGGTCAAGGAAGCGGTACACAGGGAAGCGGAAAAAAAGAGAGTCATGCTTGCCAGCCTGCGGCGGGAAAAGGAGTCGCGCCTGAGGGCGTTAAAGGAGTTGGAACAGGCCGCGATCCGACTTGAAAAGATGCTGGAAGAGATTAGCCGAAGAGGAGCGGGCAAACCGGTGGATACGCCGTCGGGCCTCGGTTTGGCTGCGCTCCGGGGAAAGTTGGAGTGGCCCGTCAAGGGGGCTGTGACCAGCGCGTTCGGCAAAACGAAACATCGGGAATTTACCGCGGAAGTTTTTCGCAAAGGCATCGCCATCGAGGCCCCCCTCGGAGAGGAGATTAAGGCCGTGGAGGGAGGCAGAGTAGTTTTTGCCGACCATTTTGCCGGATACGGCAAGATGGTCATTGTCGATCACGGAGAGCGCTACTTCACGATTTACGCCCATCTTTCTGAAATTTTGAAAAATATCGGCAACGAGGTAAAAAGAGGGGAAATTCTCGGCCTGGTGGGCGACAGCGATTCGCTGGCAGGGGTAAAACTGTACTTCGAGATGCGCAAAGACGGGCGGTCTATCGACCCCCTGCCGTGGTTTCGCAAGCCGTAGCTATTTTTAGCGTCTTACGATAAGATTAATTCGATTCCAGGAATGGCACTCTAGGAGAACACCTATGCGAACCGTAAAAAGACAAGGACTGCCTCTGTTGTTACTGCTTGTGGGAGTGGCCGTAGGATTTTTTGCGGCGGCTCAGTGGGTACCCCATGTGTCTGCCATTCCGCGACAAGATTACGAGAGTCTGGAGGCCTTCACCAATATTCTATCCATTGTGAAGAAGAATTACGTCGAAGAGGTGGAAACTAAAAACCTGGTGAGCGGCGCCATCAACGGCATGCTACACTCCCTGGATCCACACAGCGCTTATCTCACTCCCGATCTTTATAAAGATCTGCAGATGGATACCCAGGGGCGCTTCGGCGGCTTGGGAATCGAGATCACCATCCGAGGCGGCATTTTAACGGTGGTATCTCCGATCGAGGATACTCCCGCCGCCAAGGCCGGAATCAAGCCTGGCGACCAGATTTTTAAAATCGAAGACGAATTTACTAAAGACATGACTCTGGTGGAGGCGGTTAAAAAAATGCGCGGCCCCAGAGGAACCAAAATTCGTATTTCCATCAAAAGAGACGGCGTTTCCGAACTCCTGGACTTTACTCTGGTACGCGACACCATCCGAGTGCAAAGCGTGCGTAGCCGCAATCTCGAAGAGGGCTACGGATATATTCGCCTGGCGCAATTTCAGGAGCGCACCGATCGCGATCTCCATAGGGCCCTAGACAAACTCTCAACGGAGAAGGGCGGACTGAAGGGATTGGTCCTCGACCTAAGAAATAATCCAGGGGGCCTTCTTACCCAAGCCGTGCGCGTGGCGGATTTGTTCCTTGATTCCGGTATGATTGTTTACACCGAAGGCCGCATCGATTCCCAGAAACAAAAATACTTCGCGCAAAAAGACAGCGCTTGGACCAACTTTCCCATAGTCGTCTTGGTCAACGGAGGCAGTGCCAGCGCCTCCGAGATCGTCGCGGGCGCTTTACAGGATCACAAGCGCGCCGTGGTGCTGGGCACGAAGACTTTCGGCAAGGGTTCGGTGCAAACCATTCTTCCGCTGGATGACAACTCGGCGCTGCGCTTGACTACCGCCCGTTACTTCACGCCCAAGGGCCGATCCATTCAGGCCTTGGGTATTGTTCCCGACATCACCGTGGAGGCGACGCCGCCGAAAGCGGACAAGGCGGAGGAGCGAAAACGGCCGTCTCTCAGAGAAGAAAACTTGCCGGGTCATCTCCTGCCTAATCAAAACCAGGCGCCCAGTCAGCAACCGGAGCCGGGAGATAAAGAAAAGGAGAAGCTGGTGCCGCCTTCGGCTCCCACAGGGGACGAAAGTATCGATAACGACGCGCCGCTCAAGCGGGCGCTAGATCTCTTGAAGAGCTGGGATGTCTTCAAACAGCTGGTGCAAAAAAAGGCCGCCTGAGCGATTACGGAACCGGCTCGTTGTTTCCCGTTTGTTATTAGCCCTCCCCTTGGAGGGCTAATTTTTTTCGGCAGAGGATAGCTCCATCGATGGCAAAGAAATCAAGCCAAACAGCCGAATTGGATTTATTTAACCAAGAGGCGCGAAAATATCTTAGCGTTAGCGAACTTAACGAGCTCGTGAAGGGGACTCTGGAGTCCCGCTTGGAAGCCCTTTGGGTCGTCGGGGAGATTTCCAATTTTCGTGTGCCGCCTTCCGGTCATTGCTACTTCACGCTCAAAGATGACAGATGCCAAATTGCCGCCGTCATGTTTCGGCGTCAGGGCGCGGGGTTGTCGTTTGTCCCGGAGAACGGCATGGAGGTGCTTTGCTCCGGACGCATCAGCCTTTACGCGGTGCGCGGCGATCTGCAACTGTACGTGGAAACCATGGAGCCGAGGGGCCAGGGAGCGCTCTTCCTCGCCTTCGAGCAATTGAAAAAGAAGCTGGCCGAAGAAGGGCTCTTCGCGCCGGAGCGCAAACGCCCACTGCCTTTTTTACCCGTTTCCATCGGCATCGTAACATCGGATAAGGGGGCGGCACTGCAGGACATGTTGCGTATTATGCGCGACCGATTTTCCGATCGGCGCGTCGTGATACGTCCCGTCAAGGTCCAAGGAGAGGGGGCGGCGGAAGAGATCGCCGCAGGCATCGCTGCATTGGGCCGGTCCGGCGACGTTGACGTTATGATCGTCGGTCGTGGCGGCGGTTCGTTGGAAGACCTCTGGGCGTTCAACGAAGAGATCGTGGCCCGCGCGATCTTTGAGTCGCCTGTGCCGATTATTTCAGCGGTCGGCCACGAGATCGATTTTACCATCGCCGATTTCGTGGCCGACGAGCGCGCGCCGACACCGACGGCAGCTGCAGAAATGGTTGTGCCCCATAAGGCGGATCTGTTGGATCAGCTCGGTGATTTCGAAGCAGCCCTTGTGAGAGCGATGCGCGGTAAGCTGGAAACGGCGGAAGAGAGCTGGCGGGGGCTGGTGAAAAGGCTGACGGATCCCGGCCGCCGGTTGCGCGAAAATCAACAACGGGTCGACGAATTGTCGGGGGATTTGCTGCGTCGCTTTAACGACCGGCTACGCCGACTAAAAGATGGCCTGGTGCAAGCTACGGGTCGCCTGGATGCTCTAAGTCCTCTGGCCGTATTGCAGCGCGGCTATAGCATTGCGCATCGGCTGCCGCAACAAAGCATTGTCAAAGAAGCGGCGTCCTTGACGATCGGGGACCGGCTCCGCCTCACATTTGCCAAAGGGAAGGCCATCGCTCGGGTGGAGGAAAAGGAGTAAGATGGCAGTGGCGCGCGTTCTGACCTTGGTCTTGGGTGTGTTTTGCCTATGGGGTTACGGGGCTTTTGCCCGCGAAGCCATGCAAACCGCTTCCGGGAAACCCGTGGAGGTGCGCCAGGGCGAGATCGTCGAGATCAAGGTCGCCGGCGTGGAGTGGGTGGCCGTCGAGGGCCGTCTCGGTAAAGAAAAGATCCATTTTTATCCAGGGCCGGGGGGATTCTACTCCGCTCTCGTGGGCGTGGATCTCGAAGCCAAGCCGGGTTTGGTTAAAGTCAAAGTCCACGCCACGAGGCAGTCAGAAAAGTCGCACGAGAGCGAAATCCCGCTCATGATCAAAGCCAAGGCGTTTCAGAAGGAATCCTTTTCCGTGGCGGCGGAATTCGACCAGTTGGGTCCCGAAGTGCTCGCAAGAATCAGCGCGGATCGAGAGCAGTTCGCTCGCGCTTTCGCGAGCACCGCTCCGGCTCGGTTATGGGTAATGCCGTTCGTTTTGCCGATTTCCTCTGACATTACTTCTCCCTTCGGCTATCGCAGGGTGATCAACGGGATGCCGCGAGCGCCCCACAGCGGCGTCGATCTGAAAGCTGCTGTGGGCACCGAAGTCCAGGCCACCAATCATGGTCGGGTGGTTCTGCGGGGCGATTTTTTCTACGCCGGCAAGAGCGTGGTGCTGGACCATGGGGGCGGTTTGCAGACCCTGTACTTTCACTTGGCGGAAGTCAAAGTCGAACAAGGCGCCATGGTGCGCCAGGGAGACGTGATCGCTTTGTCCGGGATGACCGGGCGCATCACCGGGCCGCACCTTCACTGGGGCGCGCGGCTCAACAACGCCCGCGTGGATCCTTTGGAGTTGGTCGGCAAATTGCGGGATCAGCGAGATAGCAACCCGCATCCCGGCCATCCCGGTGGAAAGATGGAGAAGTAAAATGGCCAAAAGAAATCCGCAGGATAAGAAATTCGAAGCGGCCCTGGAGGAGTTGGAGCAGGTGGTGGAACAGTTGGAATCCGGCGATCTGTCGCTGGAGGATTCGCTCGCCGCCTTCGAGAAGGGCGTGGGGCTGGTCAAATACTGCAATCAAAAGTTGAACGAAGTGGAGAAAAAAATCGAAATCCTCGTCAAGGACAAAGAAGGCAAACTACGGCTCAAAGCCTTGGAATCCGAGCCTGGTGACGACGGCGATGCATAGCCCCGGATTATTCCGAGACAAACACCGTGCGCGGTCCAACAGCCTGATCCCTCGCGGGTTCCATGCAAAGATATTGTTCTTCAACCGATTGTTAATTTGTTAAATGCCCTTATCATTCCCTTCTTCGCGTAACGCTTCACCGAACATCACCCCGAGCGACGACCAACGCGGAGTTTTTCGAGCCGAAACCGATGCAGTTGCATAGAGCGATATCCACGGAGCGGGGGATGCCACTATTGGGAATATAGTTGAGGTCGCATTCCGGATCAGGCTCTTCGTAGTTGATCGTCGGCGGCAAGAAATCGTGATTCATGCCGAGTATCGCGGCCACCACTCCTGCGGCTCCCGAGGCGCCCTGGGGATGGCCGATCATGGATTTTATCGAGCTCATCGGTATGTCGTCGGCCCGCCGTCCAAAGCAGAGCCGCGCCGCCTTGCTCTCGGTTTTGTCATTGATCACTGTTGAAGTGCCGTGCAACGCCAGATAGCCGATCGCGTCCTTCGAGACCCCCGCGTCTTCGATGGCCAGCGTCATGGCGCGCGCCGGTTCCAAGGCGCAGGGGTCGAGACGCACACGATGATAGGCATCGCAGGTCGAGCCGTAGCCCAAGATCTCGCCATAGATCTTCGCACCCCGCTCAAGGGCTCGGTCTCGTTCTTCGAGTACCAGGATCCACGCCCCTTCGCCGAGAACAAACCCGTCGCGGTTGCGCTCGAAGGGCCGGGAGGCGCGGCAGGGCTCTGCATTATAAAACGCGGAAACCGCCCGCATCACGCAGAAGCCCCGCATGATTCCCGGAGTTATCGTCGCGTCCGCACCACCGGTAACCAGTTGCTTCGCTAGCCCAAACCGGATCATGTTAAAAGCGTAGCCGATGGCATCGGAAGAGCTGGTGCATCCCGTTGACAACACATGACTCGGCCCACGAAGACCGAAATGGAGCGAGATCTCGCTGGAGAGGGATCCCACGGTTGAGCTCGAGACATTATAAGCGCTAACCTTGCGTATATGATCATTGAAAAAAAGTCGGTATTGTTCTTCGGTGAAGTCGGGCGTGCCTCCGCCGCTTCCCAATATAACCCCCCATTGCTGCCTTTCCTCCAAGCCGAAGGAATCAGGTGATACCCCTGCGTTTGCAAGCGCCTCCTCAGCGGCGGCAATAGCCAAGGCAACGGCTCTCCCGGTGCGTTTGAGGTCGCTTGGGGCTAGATAATTTTCCGGGGAGAAGCCCTTCACTTGACCCGCGACACGGCAGGGAAGATTTTTCGGGTCGAATAAAAAAATCGTATCGATGCCGCTCATTCCTTGACTTGTCGCCTGCCAAAATCGCGTTGCGCCTATGCCGTTGGGGCTCACCACGCCCAGGCCGGTTACCACGACCCTATGGGGAAGCCGTTCATTTGCATTGGTCTTCATGGGTCCTTCAAAAAGGGTTAATGGGTTGTTGGCTCTCTAGCATTGCGGGGAGGAGATTGCGTCACTGGGATTAAAGATTTTCTGAAGGACCTGGTGGCGGTAGCGAAAAATGCGTTCCAGATCCGGCTGCACCAAGAACTTTTGAATAAGTTTTCCGCCTAAAATGGCGTAGAGGACGCCATCGCCGACCAGCGTTCCGCTTTTGTGGTCGGTAAAAGTATGCTCATGGACCCACAGCGTATAGGGCCCCCTGGTTTGTTTATCGATAAAACGGTCAGGAGGTTCCCAAACGGCGATCTCGCTCTGCCACCGCAGTGGAATCCCGCGTAGTCTCAGTCGATAATCCAAGCGCGTTCCAACTTTCATGTCGATGGGCTGCAAAGTCAATATTTTGAACCGCAGCCACGGTGGCGTTATGCGCTCTAAATTGGTCGGGTCGGAAAAGAAGTTGAAGATTTCCTGGCGCGGTCGAGGAAGCCAGAGTTGGGTGTGAAGGCGGTAGGTTCTCATGGGTCCTCGAATGATATCATAAGAAGTTCTTATGGCGCGCTGCGTTTTTCTATCTCTACGACTTCAGACATGATTCCGATCCTGGGTTTGTCCTTGGCTGATTTTCTCATGGGGTGTTTACGATGTAATACTTTTATGCTAGCCGGATCAAGTAGGGACTGCACGCAGGGGCGCTCAGACGACTTTATGTGATAAAGCAAGCGATGCGGGTGTGATAAAGATGAAGATCGTTATCGCGGGGGCGAGCGGATTTATCGGGTCGCTGGTGACGCAGCGGCTTTGGGAGCAGTCCCACGCGCTAAGACTGTTGAGTCGAAGACCTATTTCCGGAGGCAAAAAAACCGACCAGGAATGGATCTTGTGGAATCCTGACTCTGGAGGAGCTTGGCAAGGGTCGGTTGATGATGTCGATGGCATCATCAATCTTACGGGGGAATCTATCGCGGAGAAACGATGGACCTCCGGACAAAAAAGGAAGATCATCTCGAGCCGGCTCGATACAACCCGAGCCCTGGTGGACGCCATCGCCGCGGCAAATCGCAAGCCAAAATTTCTAATTAACGCTTCGGCTGTGGGTTATTACGGCCCCCATGGGGACGAAATTTTAACGGAGAAAAGCCCCGCAGGGAAAGATTTTTTGGGCCGACTCTGCGTCGACTGGGAGAACGAGGCGAGCCGAGCCCAGGAGTTTGGTGTCAGGGTCGTGCTGCTGAGAACCGGTATCGTGCTCGGCAAAGGCAAGGGGGCTTTGGCGAAAATGGTGTTACCCTTCAGGCTGTTTGTCGGGGGTCCTTTGGGTTCGGGCGCGCAGTGGTTCCCATGGATTCATGTGGACGACGAAGTCGGACTGATAAATTTTTTGATCGAAAAAGAAGATGCCGCAGGTCCTGTCAATGCCACCGCGCCCAATCCAGTAAGGATGGAGGAATTTTCCAAGGCGCTGGGGGAAGTACTTAATCGGCCGTCGTGGGCACAGGTCCCCGCCTCTGCGCTAGCGTTACTTTTGGGCGAGATGGCGGATATGCTTTTGACGGGGCAGCGGGCGATGCCGGAGACGGCCCTAAAAATGGGATATAATTTTAAATATACCGACGTGACTCAAGCGCTTCGATCGCTAGGACTCTAAATTTACGGGGGACGTTGTAGAGGATCGGCGAAGGTCTGATCAAGTTCGATGGCAGGCGAAAGGCACTGACAAGCTTGGCTCAGCAAAACAGGACGAGTTAAACTTTGCTGCCTCATGGACTGCGGTGGGAGTGACGCCGCTTGCGTCCATTTGAAGATTTGCGGTCGTCGGTGCTAAATTAGGTAAAGCGAACGGAGCCAACTGACAGACCGCACGTGGCAAGCTTCGACTTTCAGGGCTATGTAAATTCCCGACGGACCGTAATCAATCGGGCCTTGAAGCGCTATTTAAAAGCGCAACCAAGATCTGCTGGCACCATCGGGCGGGCCATGGAGTATGGACTTTTCAGCGGCGGCAAAAGAGTTCGTCCGCTGTTGACCATGGCGGCGGGTGAGCTCTTTGGCGGCAAGCAAAAATTGTTGCTTCCCCTTGCCTGCGCCGTCGAGATGATACACGCCTACTCCCTGATTCACGATGATTTGCCGGCGCTGGATGATGATGATCTGCGCCGCGGCGAGCCCACCGCCCATAAAGTTTTCGGCGAGGGCATGGCGCTGCTGGCCGGCGATGGTCTTTTGACTGAGGCTTTTCACTTGATTTCCGGGCCACAGTTGCGGCGCTCCCTGCCTGCGAGTTTGCTATTGGAATTGATTCACGAGGTGGGCCGCGCGGCGGGTGCGGCGGGGCTCGTAGGGGGGCAAGCGTTGGATTTAGCGGCCGAGGGCAAGGATGTCGATCTGACAACGGTGGAACATATTCACGCTCGCAAGACTGGAGCCTTGATTCTCGCTGCGGTCCGTATCGGTGCGCGCGCCGCCGGCGCCGAGGGAGTCGCATTGCGCCGCGTCACTCGCTTCGGAGAGTGTATCGGATTGGGATTCCAGATCGCCGACGATCTTTTGGATTTCGCAGGCCATGGCACGACGGATGTTGCCTTGGAGTCAAGTCGTAGGGAAAAAAAGAAGGCTACCTATCCGTCGGCCGTCGGCACTGTTCAGGCACAGTTACGCTTGGCGGAATTATTACACCAAGCGCTCAAACAGGTCGATCCCTTTAGCCGAGCGGCCGAGCCGCTTCGCGCGCTGGCGCGCGATATGCTTGGCCGTGCTCTGGACAGGAAAAATAATTCAAAATTGCAGGAGATGCACGCTTAACATGGCGCACTTACTCGATAGCATTAATAATCCAAGGGACATTCGTCGGTTGACTACTGCGGAACTTTCCGATCTCGCGCACGAGATCAGGGAAGAAGTCATTTCCGTGGTTTCGGAAGTCGGTGGTCATTTCGCTTCGACCCTGGGTGCCGTGGAGCTGACGCTGGCGCTCCATTATGTTTTTGACACTCCCGAAGATCGCCTCGTCTGGGATACCGGGCACCAGGCCTATGCCCACAAGCTCATTTGCGGCAGGCGCAATCGGCTCGCGACGATTCGCCAGCTGGATGGGCTTAGCGGCTTCTTGAGCCGCGAGGAGAGCGAGTATGATGTCTTTGGCGCGGGGCACGCGGGCACGTCCATTTCGGCGGCTCTGGGCATGGTGGTCGCGAAGAATCTGGAGGGATCGTCGCGCAAGGTGGTGGCGGTCATCAGCGACGGCGGGTTAAGCGCGGGGTTGACCTTTGAGGGGCTCAATCAAGCCGGCCACCTCGATAAGGACTTGATCGTCGTGCTCAACGACAATGAACATTTTATCGACCCCCGAGTCGGCGCCGTGTCTTCATTTCTGAGCAAGCAGTTCACGACCGACTTCAGCGTCCGTTTGCAAAAAAATCTCTCAAATCTGCTGCGCAACTTGCCTAGCGGCGAGAATTTGAAACTTGCGGCGCGCAAACTAAGGGACTCGTTCCTCGGGCTGGTCACTCCGGGTTTCCTTTTTGAGAGCTTGGGCTTTCAATACGTCGGTCCCATCGACGGCCATAATATTGGAGAGATGGTGGAAACGCTTGAGAATGTGAAAAAAATCGACGCGCCAACCTTGGTGCATGTGCTTACCAAAAAAGGCAAAGGCTACGCTCCGGCCGAGGCGGACCCCATCAAGTATCACGCCGTGACGCCGTTTCATGTTCTTACGGGCAAGGCCAAGAAGGAAAAGAGCTCGATTCCGACTTATACGGATGTCTTCGCCCGTGCCCTCATTCAGCTGGCAAAGGAAAACCCGAAGGTTATCGGCATCACGGCTGCCATGGGCAGCGGCACGGGTATCGACAAACTATCGCGGGAGCTTCCCGGCCGTTCTTACGATGTGGGGATCGCGGAGCAGCACGCCGTGACCTTCGCCGCCGGCATGGCCACTGAGGGCTGGATTCCCGTGGTTGCCATTTATTCGACATTTTTGCAACGGGGATACGACGAGATCCTGCACGATGTCTGTTTGCAAAATCTCCATGTGGTCTTTGCCTTGGATCGAGGAGGGCTGGTGGGCGCGGACGGCCCGACCCACCATGGAGTATTTGACTTTGCCTATATGCGATCGATTCCCAATATCGTCATTATGGCCCCGAAAGATGAAAACGAGTTGCAGCATATGTTAAAGACCGCCATCGAGCATAGCGGTCCGGTGTCCCTGCGTTATCCGCGCGGCGAGGGATTTGGCGTGGACTTGGATAAGGAGTTTAAGCGGCTCGAGATCGGTCGGGGAGATTTGTTGCGCGATGGCCGCGACGTGGCCATCGTTGGCATCGGCCAGACGGTGCTCCCGGCATTGAGGGCGGCCGCCGATCTATCCTCTTTGGGGATTGACGCGGCGGTGGTGAACGCCCGCTTCGTCAAACCCTTGGATAGAGACCTTTTGCGTGAGGTGTTCATCCGCGTGCCTAATCTGATTACGGTTGAGGACCATTCTCTTGCCGGGGGATTCAGCAGCGCGATTTTGGAATTCATGGCGGAGGAAGGAATCAGTAACTTACACGTGCGGCGCCTAGGCGTTCCCGACCGTTTCATCCCCCATGGCACGCAGGATGAATTACGCAAACTCTGCGGCTTCGACAAGGAGGCGATCACGCAGACCGCTCTCCAACTGGTGAGGCTCGGACGAAAGAGAATGAAGGAGGGATGGGAAAGAGGGAGCGCTTAGATAAGCTTCTGGTCGACCGGGGATTGGTGATAAGCCGCGAGCAAGGACGCGGTAAAATCATGGCCGGCGAAGTACTTGTGGATAATCAACCGGTCACGAAGGCAGGTTTCCTGGTAGACGTCGGTGCGACTATCCGGCTCAAGTCCGATGCGATACCCTACGTGAGCCGTGGGGGACTCAAGCTAGCAAAAGCGCTGCAAGAGTTTCAGATCGATGTCAATGGAAAAACCGTCATCGATGCTGGCGCGTCCAGCGGCGGTTTCACGGATTGCTTGTTGGCCCATGGCGCTCTTCAAGTTTATGCGGTGGATGTCGGTTACGGCCAGTTAGATTGGAAGCTTAGAAACGATCCGCGGGTTATCGTTTTTGAAAAGACGAATGTTCGCTATCTCACGGCCGCCGATTTGCCGCAAGCGGCCGACGTGGCGACCCTTGACCTGTCTTTCATCTCTCTCCGCCTCGTGCTCCTCCCGATCAAGGGGCTCTTGGTTCCGGGCGGTGCAGTCGTTGCTTTGATCAAACCGCAGTTTGAAGTCGGCAAAGGTAAAGTGGGAAAGGGTGGCGTGGTGCGGTCGAGCGATGAACACCGACGGGTAATCGGCGAGATTAGCGATGCCGCAATCGCGCTCAGTTTTGCAGTATGTGGGGTTACCGAGTCGCCGCTTTTGGGTCCCAAGGGAAACAAGGAGTTTTTCATCCATCTCCGCACACCGCCGATGGCGTCGTGAGTCGATGGGAGCGACGTTCTTGGCGGCGCATGTGTGGACGAATGTAGATAGATGGCGAGCTTCACGAAAATAGCCCACCGCGGCGCTTCCGGCAATTATCCGGAGAATACTCGATTGGCGTTCGAGAAAGCCCTGGCCACCCCTGTCGACATGATCGAAATGGATTGTCAACTCACCCAGGACGGTCATGTGGTGATATTTCACGACGAGCGGTTGCAACGAACTGCGGGCGCCAGAGGAGCGGTCAGGGGTAAGACCCTCAAGCAGCTCAAAGCGCTGGATATAGGTCAGTGGTGCAAAAAAAGTTACAAGGGAGAGCGCATTTTGACTCTAGAAGAGGTGGTGTCGTTGATCGGCGGCCGGGTGGATCTCTGCGTCGATATTAAATGTTTTCCCGAATCGCCTCAAGGAATCGAGCTCAAGCTATTGTTCATTCTTAGCCATTACGATTACTTGGACCGCACCCTTTTCTCATCTTTCGATTATCGCTGTCTACGACGGGTTCGTGATTTGGCTCCGGAATCGCGCATCGCGGTAATTTGCGGCGCGGGGGTAAAAGAAGACCCCTTTGAAGCGGCGCAGCAATTAGGGGCCGTGGCGATGCATGTTCAAAAAGAGCTCGCCACGCGGGACTTTTTGCATCGCGCCTGGGACGAGGGGCTCGATGTTTCTGTCTGGACGGTTAACGAGTTACGCGACATGGAAAGGTTTGCTTCGTTGGGCGTTCAAGGCATTGTTTCGGATTTTCCCGAGAAGTTCAGGCTGCTCAAACGAAGTTAGAGATCCGCTGTGGTTATCGCCCTCAGCGGCGAGCGGCGCTTTACTCGTTGTTGTCTCTGCAGGAAACATGCGCCGGTTGGAGCGGCTACAAGCAGGCCATTTCTCTTGTGAATTGCTTGACTTGGAACTCAAATGAGCTAGAATCGGAAATAAAAACGGGGTTCGTGGGGATCGGGGGTGATTGACATTTATGACTGGAGTTAGAGTTCGCGAAAACGAATCCATTGAGAGCGCCATTCGACGCTTTAAGAAGCTATGTGAAAAAGCTGGAATTCTCGCCGAGCTGAGAAAGCGGGAACATTACGAAAAGCCCAGTGTTAAGCGAAAGAAAAAAGCCATTGCCGCCAAAAAGAGAGCGATGAGGCGTGTGCGTCATTCATTTTAACGGCAATCAGTTTAAAGACAGACGATACCCCAACCCGAGGCGAGATGGCACTGAAGGCCGAGATTCAGGAGGCCGTAAAAACCGCGATGAAAAGCGGCGATGCGGTAACCGTATCGACGTTGCGGCTTGTCTTATCGGCGGTGCATAACGAAGAAATTAGGCTTCGCCAAGAACTTGCGGAGCAAGAGATTGAACGGGTGATGGCGACTCTTTGCAAACAGCGCAAAGAAGCCATTGATCTTTTCCGCAAAGGGGGGCGAGAGGATTTAGCCCGCAAGGAAGAAGCGGAACTCAAGATTCTTGAGCGCTATTTGCCGCAAGCTCTTAGCCAAGAGGAAGTTCAGGCGCTAATCCGAGAATGCATCACTGAGCTAGGGGCCAGAGGAATGGAAGACTTGGGCAAGGTCATGAAACAGGTGATGCCCAAGGTCAACGGGCGCAGTGACGGAAAAAAAGTCACGGAGTTGGTGAAGGCGCTCCTTGGCGGGCAACCGCTGGCCCCAGACTAGAGCGTTTGTAAACTCGTCAACGGTCGAGTCGATTCCGCAGGAATCATGTTCGAAGGCAAAAGCGCAGCGTAAGTTTAGACGGCAGATAACTTATCATCGGCAGGTTAGGGAATCCATGTGGCGCTGTGATTTAAGAGCCGAACCGCCGACTTTCCGGATAGCTAAATTGCGCCTGAGTTTTCTACCGAATGAACTTGGGCGTAGATAGGTTTCGCCTGTGAACTGGATTGATCTTATTCTTCTTACGATACTCGCTCTATTCGGATTAAGGGGATACTTCAGAGGCGTCTTTCGCGAAGTTTTTTCTCTCGTGGGATTGATTGCGGGCTTCATGGCGGCGGTGGATTACCGCGAACCGCTAGCGACGCTTGCCGCCAGCTACTGGGATCTCACGCCGCTGTTTCTCAAAGGCGCGGCCTTTGTAGCGATATTCTTCGCCGTGTATTTTGCGTTTAATGTAGTTGGTTCGTGGCTCCATCGCTGGGAAAGGTTACTTTTTCTCCAAACCTTCAACCGGGTGGGCGGTATCGCAGTGGGAATTGGAAAAGGGGCTACCATGGCCGCTTTGCTCCTCTTTTTCGTAGGCTCCGCATCCTGGCTGCCGAATGCGACACGGGATAGGCTGGATGAGTCCTATCTGAACCTGCCGCTATCGCAGCTTGCTGAAGGGATCGTCCGCCTTGGCAAGGATAAGCTCCTCCCCAAGCCGCAGGCTCATGAGCAAGCCGCTACCGGCCGTTCCGCCGCCTAGTTCAAGCGCATGATCGGGGAAGACAAAATCATAGAAGTCCGTGACCGCGCGTCCATCGTCGAGATCATTTCAGATTACGTCACGTTGAAAAAGGCGGGGCGAAATTATCTGGGATTGTGTCCATTTCACGCGGAAAAAACCCCCTCGTTCACTGTGAGCGAAGAAAAAGGAATCTTTCACTGTTTTGGCTGCCAGACGGGTGGTAGCGTGTTTCAATTTTTGATGCATTACGATCACCTGACGTTTCCCGAATCGGTGGAGCGAGTCGCCAAGCGGTATGGCATTGCGGTGGAGCGACTGAATCCACCGGGGCAGCCCGATGTAACGGGTGAAAGAGAATCCCTCTATCACGTCAACGAGAAGATTGCCGCACATTACCACAAAATCCTTTACGCTTCCCCTGAGGGGAAAAAGGCGCTCGAATATTTGCACTCTCGTGGCGTGGAAGATCTCTCCGCCCGGCGCTTTATGCTTGGCTATGCGCCGCAAGGGGGAGCCGGCCTTCTAAACCTGGTACCGAGGGAAAAGTTGGCGCTTAAAGACGTCCAACGATTGGGGCTCGTAGGACAACGGAGCGGTCAAAATTTCCATGAGAAGTTTTTCGGCCGTCTCATGTTTCCGATTATCAACGCCGGAGGAAAAGTCGTCGGTTTCGGCGGTCGCGTGCTCAACCAGGCTTTGCCCAAATACCTCAATTCCAGCGAAACTCCGCTGTTTCAGAAGAGCTCCACGCTATATGGACTTTATCAAGCGAAAGAAGGGATACGTAAAACCGACCGCGTCGTGGTGGTCGAGGGCTATCTGGATGTCATCGCGCTCCATCAGCATGGGGTTGCCGACGCCGTGGCGACCCTGGGTACGGCTCTCACCGCGGACCATGTTCGCGTCTTGTCCCGTTACAGCAAAAACATAATCGCCCTGTTTGACGGCGATGACGCGGGTCGCAACGCGGCAGCGCGGAGCTTTGGCATTTTCGTCGAAGCTGGCCTGTTGGGTCGAGCCGCCTTTTTGCCGAACAATGAGGATCCTGATACGTTCGTTCGTAGTCGGGGTAAAGCGGCATTAGAGGCGATTCTCGACAAGGCGCTGCCGTTGGCGGATTATACCTTCTCGTGGTTAGAGCAGCGATACGGGAAAACGCTGGAGGGAAAGAGTCAGATTGCCGGAGAAATCGCCCGACTTCTGGCCAAGGTCAAGAATCCATTTGAAGTTGACCTCTTGGTGCGTCGCGCGGTAGATGTTTTAGGCATTAGAGAAGAATTGCTACGCCAGCCCGCCGCGAAACGGGGAAGTGGACCCGACACGCATCGCGGCGTAGAGCTTCCCGCTGCAAACGCCGCCCAGGACCGCGATGCGGTAGCCGAACGATCTTTGATCGCTTTGATGCTGCGATTTCCGTCTGTGATCGCACAAGTCGCAGAGGAAAGCGAAATTCGCCAATGGACCAGTTCGCAATGGCAGGAAATGGTAAATTTGATCCTGGTGGAATGGGAAAAAAGAGGGAAAGTCGATGTATTTCGAATTGCCCAAGGATTGTCGCCCGAGTCCGCCAAAGCGATTACCGCATTAGCGCTCGAAGGGGAGACCCTGTCGGAGGCGGACGGAGAGAAAATGGCAAGCGATTGCTTGTCGCACTTGCGGCGGAAACACTTAAGAGGGCTCGAACGCAAATTGCGTTCCGCGATACGAGTTGCCGAAGAACGGAAGGACGAAACGGCTAAGCGAGAAAGGATGCTGGAATGGCAAGACGTCGTACAAAAAGAACGTCAATTAGAACGTCAAAGATCCGAGCGGAAAACAATCATTCGGTAGGCCCTGAGCTTTCCGTTTCCGATCGCGCCGGACAGTCGGTGGAAAAAAAGAATCTCAAAGAGGTCAAGAAACTCATCGACCTTGGCAAGGAGAAGGGGTATCTGACCTATGACGATGTCAACGACATGCTGCCGGCTGAAGTGGTATCGCCGGACCAGATTGACGACGTTATGTCCATTTTCGGCGAAATGGACATCGAAGTTGTCGATTCCAATCAAAGAGTGACGCTGGGAAGTGGCGGTGAAGATCTCGCGGAAGACGAAGAAGAGGAAAAAGAGATCGATGGCGAGGTCGATGGCGACGTGGTGGGCAAGACCGGTGACCCTGTGCGCATGTATTTGCGAGAGATGGGAACGGTGTCCTTGTTGAGCCGTGAAGGCGAGGTCGAGATCGCGAAAAAAATTGAACAAGGTGAAAAACAAGTTATCGAAGAGGTTCTTACCAGCCCGCTGGCCTTAAGTTATGTCCTGGAACTTGGAGAGAAGCTGGCTTTGCACGAGATCCGGGTGCGGGAGATCATCAAAGAAGATGGAGATGAGGACTCCGAGAACTTCGAGGAGGAGGAGGTCCACGAGAAACGGCTGCTCGATCAGATTGCCAAGATTCGACGCACGACGAATGAGCGAGAAAAATTCAAGAGGCAGCTGCAAGCGAAAAGGGTCTCCACTCCGAGACGTCAGTCGTTAATGGAGAAACTCGACAAATCTCAGGGAAAAATCATTACCGGCCTCAAGGCGCTGCAGCTCAACCGTAAGCAAACGGAGGCCATCGCCGACGGTTTAAAAAAAGCTTTGGATCGAATGCAAACCTTGGAGCGGCGGATAAAAGAATATGAGCACAGAACGGGGAAGCCGTCCGTAGAAATCCTCAAGCTGATTTCCGGAGCCAATGGCCGCCGCAAGCATTGGCAGCGCATTATCGGCTCACTCCGCATGGGGCACGACGCCATCCTCGATATGGCCGAGGAAATCAAGGGATCGCGCCGCGATATTAGGAATGTCGAAAGGGATCTGGAATTGCCGGCCGAAGAAATCAAACGCCGCGTCTGGTCGATTGTCGAAGGGGAGACCAGGGCGAACCTGGCCAAGAAAGAGTTGATCGAAGCTAATCTCCGGCTGGTCGTCAGCATCGCCAAAAAATACACTAACCGGGGTCTGCAATTCCTCGATCTGATTCAAGAGGGCAATATCGGCTTGATGAAAGCGGTGGATAAATTCGAGTATCAACGGGGGTATAAGTTTTCCACCTATGCGACCTGGTGGATTCGCCAAGCGATTACGCGAGCCATTGCCGACCAGGCCCGAACAATTCGAATACCCGTGCATATGATCGAGACCATCAACAAATTGATTCGCACGTCTCGGTACCTGGTTCAGGAGATCGGGCGGGAGCCGACACCAGAGGAGATCGCGACTAAAATGGAGATTCCGTTGGACAAAGTTCGCAAGGTTCTCAAAATCGCCAAAGAGCCGATCTCCCTCGAGACACCGGTGGGTGAGGAAGAAGACAGCCATTTGGGCGATTTCATCGAGGATAAACGGATCATCACGCCGTCGGACGCGGTGGTGAACATTAACTTGCAAGAGCAAACGCGAAAAGTCCTGGCAACCTTGACACCGCGCGAGGAGCAGGTGCTCAGGATGCGCTTCGGGATCGGCGAAAAATCCGATCATACCCTCGAAGAGGTGGGTCAGAAATTTACGGTGACGCGCGAACGCATTCGCCAGATCGAGGCCAAGGCGCTGCGCAAACTGAGGCACCCGAGTCGCAGCAAGCGTCTCAAAAGCTTCATGGAAACCTAGGAATCGTGATCGTGCTCGGGTTTCGTGGTCGTTTGCGAACGCCAGCCGCGAACACGAATAGCCAAGCGCCGAACAGGCCAAACGAAACTCAAACCGCTCTATAATCCAAAATCAAAAATCCAAAATGCATTTTGGGCCCATAGCTCAGCTTGGTTAGAGCCACCGGCTCATAACCGGTTGGTCCCTGGTTCGAATCCAGGTGGGCCCACCAATTTGTTCCCGGATCTTTTCAGCCGCTTGGCTCTTGCTTTGTCTCGGCCTCCCGTTCACCGTTTCGTCTAAGGCTTCGGTTTGCGCGGGGGCCGAAATCGGGGACATTGTGAATTTCACCTATCGGAAAATCAGCATCGGTGTGCTGTCGTGGTTAGAAACTCTGTACCCCTTACCCCTCACGGTTCACCGAATAACTCGATCTGCTCTGACTAAAACATTCGGTGGTATGGTCAAGTTGATCTGTTTGGCCGCTTTTAGATTGACGATAAACTCAAACTTCACGGGTTGTTCCACAGGTAGCTCCGCGGGCTTTGCTCCTTTGAGAATCTTGTCGATATAAAATGCAGCGCGCCGGTCCGTGTCGGTAAAGTCCGCCCCGTAATGCATGAGTCCACCGGCTTCCACATATTCCCGCAAGCCATAGAAGGCCGGGAGTCGGTTCCTAATGGCAAGTTCGGCAATCTCGTTTCGATTAGCCAGTGAGATTGGACCGGAGATATTCATTAGGACCGCGTCAACCCGAGATTTGGCGGCCGCCCGGAAGGCAGGCTCGATATCTTTGGAACCTAGAATGTCGAGGTATTGAACGGTTACCGTGAACGACCTTGCGATATTTTTTATGTCTTTTAATTCCCGTGGGTCGTCCACAGTGGTCGAAGTGCCGAAAACAGCAATCCGAGAAAGTTTTGGAACGCTCTCCTTCAAAAGCTCCAGGCGCTTTCCGGCTAAATCCGAGGCAAGATTAGATAGTCCAGTGATGTTCCCCCCGGGTCGTGCGAGACTGGCGACGAAACCATTGGCAACCGGATCGCTATCCCGGGTCATGACAATAGGAATCGTAGAAGTCGCTGCCTTGAGAGCACGGGTTGCTCCCGAGCCGCCTGAAACAATGACATCTAAATTAAGACGGACCAGCTCCTCGGCCAGAGCGGCGATACGTCCGCGTATACCTTCGGAAGATCGCAGCTCGATGATGATGTTTTTCCCCTCAATGTAGCCAAGCTCGCTTAGACCTTGGCGGAACGCCTCGATACGGGTTGCGAAAGCGGTAGGGGGAACAGCAGTTAGGTATCCAATTCGGGGTATTTTTCTCGACTGTTGAGCCGACGAGGACGAGCAAAGCGCTGAGAGTAGAGCGCTGACCGCAAAGCCTATGATTGTTTTCTTCATAACTTTTCTCCCGTTTCTACTCTTTTGCTCTCTGCCCCATGCCCTTTACGACCTTTCACCGAATGATCTTCGTCGCCCGCGCCAACAAGTCGGGGGAAATGGTAAGACCAATCATTTTTGCTGTCTGCAGATTTATCACAAACCCGAAATTCATGGCCTGCTCGACTGGCAAATCAGCAGGTTTGGCGCCTTTGAGGATTCTGTCCACGTAATAGGCCGCGCGCCGGTAACTCTCAGCCTCGATCCCCGCATATGACATCAGACCACCGGCCTCAACATACTCTACTCCCTCGTGCATTGATGGCAGGCGGTTTTTTATGGCGAGGTCCGCTATCCTTTTTATATAACGGCGGAGCCCCGCACCCCTGACCGTAACGAGCGCCTGGGCGCGCGTGTTGACCGCAGCTCGAAACAGGGCGTCGATTTCGGCGTTCGGGGCCGAAATATCGAGAAATTGAAGTTGTATTTTTAGGGCATGCGCCGGGGCTTTATACAATTCAACGTCGCTGGGCTGCGCCGCACTCAAGAGTGCTGCGCGAGTCATCCCGGGAACTGCTTCCTTCAGCAACTCTAGCCGCTTTCCGCTTAGTTCCCGCTGCAGTGTGGTAACCCCCGTGATATTTCCGCCAGGACGGGCCAGGCTCTCTATAAATCCAGTCTTGACTGGGTCCTGAGTGGTAATCATTACAATGGGGATTGTCTTAGTCGCCTGCTTAGCCGTGCGAATCATTGGCTGACTTCGAAGCACAAGAATATCGACCTTGAGCTGAACGAGTTCGGCCACAAGGCTTGGGGTACGTGCCGGCTCGCCCTCGAGATAGCGAAACTCGATCAGGATATTTTTCCCCTCAACATAACCAAGATCGCGGAGCCCCTGGCGGAAAGCATCGACTTGAGGATCGCGAGAGTGAGAGTCGGCGAGTGCAATGTATCCTATCCGGGGAATTTTCCCGGCTGGCTGCGCCTCGGCGGGAGAAACAGTTGTCAGAAAGACAGTTGCCAGTAGCCAGACAAAGATATTTATGCTCATAGTTTTCGCTCCTGTTATTTCACTCACGCCTCCTGCCTCATCCCTCGCGCCTCACCCCTTACCCCTCACGCTTCACCGAATAACTCGATCGGCTCTGACTAAAACATTCGGCGGAATGGCCAGGGCCGACCCGGAGAACGATCGAAAGCAGCCGTGAGCAACAGGTAAAAGTTATGTGTCTCAGACGGTTCCGATTTTACGCATCACATCAAGAACCTTACTGCTGTGTCGAGACCTATTTGGTATACGGATGCAAATATAGAGGGGCGCGGCTGCCAACAGGGGTCGCCAGAAAAGCTATCTTCTTTCGACTTTCTACTTCAAGCCGGCGGACTCGGGCGAACTAGCTTAACTTATATAGCCGGGCCGGCGTATCGTGCAGGATCTTTTTTTTAGCCTGTGCTGAAAGCTCGTCACGGTCCCGTATTGCGGCCACGGCCCCCGGAAACTTCATGTCGAAATGGGGATAGTCCGAGCCAAAAATCATGTTGTCCGCTCCCACAGACTCCACCACATACGGGATAGTTTGCTCGTCGGGATCCGCCGCGACGAAACATTGTCTGCGAAAATACTCGCTGGGCGGCATCTTCAGCCATGGCACCATGTAGCCCAATCCTTTGTAGTGCTCGTCCATGCGCTCGAGCCAGTGGGGAAGCCAGCCCACTCCGGATTCCAGAAACGCCACGCGCAGCTTTGGAAACCGTTCCAGAACGCCGCCGCAGATGAGCGTCGAGCAAGCGATTTTTTGCTCCAGGGCGTGGGAGAACAGATGGCGCAGAAAGTAGTTTTGGTAACGGTCCGCCCCGGCGGCGGGGAAGTTTCCCGTCGCTTCATGTACGCAGAAAGTCGCGTCAAGACTCTGGAGCTCAGCGTAGAGCCGATCGTAGACGGGATCGTCGAGCGTTCTCCCGTTGAGAGGATTGGGTCGCGCAAAGATGCCCTTGAGCCCGAGCTGCGCGACGGCGCGCCGGGCCTCGTTGCTCGCCTCCTCAACGTCGTGCAGGGGTACTGCGCCGATGCCGACAAATCGCCCCGGATAGGTTCGGCAATAGTCGGCGAGCCAGTTGTTGTAAGCGCGACATAACGCGGCGGCGAGGGGGGCGCTTTTCACCGCCTGGATAAAAAGGCCCTGGGTCGGAAAGAGAACCTGGACGTCGATTCCCTCTAGGTCCATGTCCTTTATCCGCTCATGGGGGTCAAACCCGCCGGGCCGCCGTGCCGTCCATCCTTCTTCGGGATAAGGAATCCGATCGTGCACCGTGCCGTCGGTAACCAAATGCTCGCCACCCTGTTCGTCCTTGATAAAATACGGCGCCCTGTCGCGAAACTCAGGTTCCAGGTATTCACCCCACATCTCGAGGGGCTCAAGCACATGGCTATCCGCATCGATGACGCGCATCGCCGCGTTGCCTCTTCCCCGCACGGCCGGATTATTGTTTCGAGGTCGCAAAGTAGCTCGTTTTTTCATTGCGGCATCCCCTTCGTGTTTTCTCGTCGAGACATTCAAGAGTCGAGAGCGCACCGCCGGTGCTCGACCATCAGTCAGAGATCCTGCACTACTTTAATGCCGGCCTTGGCGAAAATTTCCGCCGCCGCCATGTTGATAATTCCTGTTTGGAACCAGACGGATTGTGGATGCTTGGCGAGAATATCTTCTATATGGCCGACGATATCGGGGGGCCGGCGAAACACGTCGACCATGTCCACCGCACCAGGGATGTCGCCGAGACGACGGTATACGGGCAGGCCAAAAATTTCGCTTACCTCCGGGTAGTAAACCGGCACCGGGACGATTTCAAAGCCCGCGTCCATCAAATACTTCGGCACGTAAACGGAGGGCTGATCGTATTGGACTTCGGTCTTGATGCCAAGTACGGCGATGCGTCGGGTTAGTCGGATCAAAGCACGGACTTGTGCTGCGTCGTTAATGAGGTTATCGCGCCAGTCCACGGCCGGAGTGTAACAGCAGAATGAAATGGAATCGAGTGGGCGAGTTGGGGCCTCTCTGAAACTTCACTTCCATCGGGCTGTAGCACCCTGTTTATCGGCGGCAGATAATCAAAAGAGCAAACTGAGGTCAGGATACTTTGCGCTAAGCGGAAATTTCGCCCCACCTTTGGAAGTTATGAGTCCAATTTCGATTGGTATCGACATTGCTCTAGCTGCGGACCTATGAGCACTGCCGTTAAGAAAACCATGACTCCAGAACACTCGATGCCGGAAGCGGATACGGAGAAACTTCTCCTCGAAAGGCTAAAAAACAGCAAAACCGACGAGGATTACTTCCGGTGGCTACTTTTTGTTGTGGGATTTTATCGGGGAATAAACCGCTTGGAGACTGCCAAAGAGGTTCTCGAGCAATATATCAAGCAAAACGAAAACAGCGAGCACAAAGCGCACGGTCACCTGACCTTGGGGCAGATCGCAACGGATGAACAGCGCTTTGAAGCGGCATTAGTTCACTTCGCAGCAGCGCTGGACCTCAGCCCAAAGAGGGAAAAGGTCATTTACGTGCTGGAGAACAATATCGGCTACTGCCTCAATTTACTTGGGCGCTACGTCGATGGAGAGCAGCATTGCCGCAGGGCGATAGAAATCAATTGGACGCGCGCAAGTGGCTATCGAAATCTGGGAGTGAGTCTGCAGGGACAAGGCCAGGTGGTGAGTGCCGCGTGGGCCTTCGTCGAAGCCGTCAAGGCGGATATTTTGGATGGTCGCGCCCGCGCACTTCTCGAAAAACTGCTTGCAGAAAACCCTTCCATGGTCATGCAATGTCCCTGGTTAGCCGAGGGGCTAAGCCCTGATCCGAGCACTGCTCCAGAGGTCGGGCTCGTCTGACTATGCCGGTAACATCGGCGAGATGCTCTCGTAGATAGTCCAGTCGCTCCGATTCCATCCACGGTTTGATTCTAGAGTCGCACTAGCAATCGAATATGTCCCTCTCCCAGCCAGCATTGTGTGTTCACTTCACTCGTATGGAAGCTTAATCGTTGATGGCAAGGCGGGGCGAAACACCGTCGCGCCGAGAGATGACGACTCCGGGGCCAGTGCTTCAGGCGCTTGGTTGGAGAAATCTGATCTGGGGTTTACAAATCGCTAAGCGGGAAGTAGATTCAGGCTGGGCATGATTCGTTATTGATGAGTTCATTGGTACAGAGGAAAGTGACATAAGCGGCGTTCCTCGGGCCGAGCCATTCCATTCGGAGATCGGCCCGTGCCTTTGAACCTCTTGGTAACCGGCTGGGTAACCGAGGCCCAGCCGATGAGGCTCCGGAAAGGACGGGTCCCATGAAGAAAGTGATAGACATCCTTGAGGTCAAGGGCCATGATTTATGGTCGATCAAACCAAGCGATTCGGTTTTCGATGCCATGAAACTTATGGCCGAGAAAGGGATAGGGGCGCTTTTGGTCATGGAAGGGGAAAAATTGGTGGGGATTATTTCGGAGCGCGACTATGCGCGGAAGGTCATTCTGCAGGGACGCGCTTCGCGAACCACCGAGGTTAGGGAGATCATGACATCCCGTGTGGTTTACGCTGAGCCGCATCAGGCCGTCGAGGAGTCCATGGCAATAATGACGGATAAACGAATACGTCATTTACCTGTCATGGAAGGGGGTCGCGTCATCGGCATTATTTCCATCGGTGATCTCGTAAAATCAATCATCGCGGAGCAAAAGTTCATCATCGAGCAGCTGGAGCGCTACATCAGCAGCTGATCATCAGTCGTTTATAGGTAACTAAAAAAATTTCCCAAAGCGACAGAGCCGCTCGGTTACCGACAATTTTAGCTACCGCAAGCGCTTCGACAGTCACCCTCGACGCAGGTTTTTAGCAAGCTTAAAACATTTGGGAAGGGCGCTCTCCATCCCCGGGAGTAATAGTGTGTTTGCTCGGCGGCGGCGATGCGCTTGGTACGTAGTGGCTGCTTGACATGATTCCATATTAATGACATAAAAGTTTTAATTAAATAACAAATTGTACTTAAAAAAATTAAAATGTTGGACAGAATCGATTTAAAAATACTTTATATTTTGCAAAACCACGGGCGATCCCGCTTGGCAGACATCGCTAATGAGGTCGCGCTTTCGGTGCCGGCGGTGATGGGAAGGGTGAAGAAACTTGAGGCCGGGGGCATTATTGAAGGTTATCAAGCGCTTCTTAATAGCAAGAAGGTCGGCAAAGATATTGCGGCCTTTATCGGTGTATCCATTGGCCACCAGCGCAATATCGATAATTTTGCCGCACAGATGTTGCAACATCATGATGTCCTAGAATGTCACCACGTGACAGGAGATGAAAGCTTTATTTTGAAAGTAAAGTCGGCCAATACGGCCTCGCTGGAAAAATTGCTTGGCGAAATTCGCTCCGTCGAAGGCGTGACGCGAACGGTTACGAAAGTCGTGTTGTCGACGGCGAAGGAAAGCCAGACCTTACAGTTGGATGCCGGCTTGGCAGAAAATGCCAACGCTAAAAAAATGAAAATTAAACGGGCAAATTTGTTGCCATAGAACAGCCTCCGAGGTAGTTTAGGCGTTTGGAACGGTAAGCCGAAGCAGGCACCTGTGGCAGCGTATGAGGCGTCTCGCTCAAGAAAACTCATAGAAAGTCAGAAGGGTACGATGGTGATAAATTCAGGTTTTCCTCACAAGCAGGGTCTCTACGATCCACAATTCGAACATGACGCCTGTGGGGTTGGTTTTGTGGTTAATATCAAAGGGGAGCAGTCCCATGAGATCGTCGAGCAAGCGCTGGCGGTGTTGCAAAATTTAGATCACCGGGGCGCCTGTGGTTGCGAGGAAAATACCGGCGACGGGGCAGGAATTTTATTGCAGGTGCCACATGCCTTTTTACAGGACGCCTGCGTGGGGTTGGGTTTCCGGCTGCCGGACCCGGGAGAGTACGGCGTCGGTATGATTTTCCTGCCGGATCAGCGAGAGGAGCGCTATCGGTTTGAAAAGATCGTCGAGGAAATTATCCTCGAGGAGGGTCAAAGATTATTGGGCTGGCGTAAAGTCCCCACTGACAATCTGTATCTCGGCGAAACGGCCAAAACCTACGAACCTTTTGTACGCCAAGTATTTATAGGGCGGGGGGAGGGATTGGGTGATGACTTGGCGTTTGAACGCAAGCTTTACGTGATCCGTCGTCGCGCAGAAAACGCGATACGCTACGCCGGGTTGCCGGGGGGCGACTTTTTTTACATACCCAGCATGTCTTATAAGACCCTCATCTATAAAGGGATGCTCACTCCCAGGCAGGTGGTCACTTTCTATCCGGATCTATCGGATCCTTTGGTAGAAACAGCCATTGCCGTGATTCATTCTCGCTTTAGCACCAACACTTTTCCTAGTTGGGGACGCGCCCATCCTTACCGGTACCTGATCCACAACGGGGAGATTAACACGCTGCGCGGCAACGAAAATTGGATGCACGCGCGCCAGGGCATGCTTGCCTCGGAACTGTTCGGTGAAGATCTGGAAAAGCTTTTCCCGGTGATCCAGGAGGACGGCAGCGACTCGGCGAAATTCGATAATTGCCTGGAATTTCTCGCATTGAGCGGCCGGTCATTGCCCCACGCCGTGATGATGATGATCCCTGAACCCTGGGAAAATCATGAAAGCATGGAGGAGCACAAGCGGGCGTTCTACGACTATCATAGCTGTTTAATGGAACCCTGGGACGGACCCGCATCCATCGCGTTTACCGACGGAACGGTGGTGGGCGCGGTGCTCGATCGCAATGGCTTAAGGCCATCACGCTATTACGTGACCAAAGACGATATGGTCATTATGGCGTCCGAAGTAGGCGTACTGGAGATTCCACCGGAGCGTGTCCTTGAAAAACGTCGCCTCCAGCCGGGCCGGATGTTTCTCGTTGACACTAGCGAGGGGCGTATCATCAGCGATGAAGAAATCAAACAGCAGATGGCCAAGGCGCGTCCCTACGCTAAATGGCTAAAGGACAACCTGGTTCAATTCGAAGATTTGCCCGATGTTTCGGAGAAACAACCAACGCCGAATCATCAAGCCACTCTAAAGCGTCTCCAGGCTTTCGGATATAGCTTTGAAGATCTGCGTGTCAACATCGGTCCCATGGCGCAAAACAGCATCCAGCCGGTGGGCTCCATGGGTACGGATACGCCCTTGGCCGTGCTTTCCGATAAGCCGCAGCTGCTTTACAATTATTTCAAACAGCTCTTCGCCCAGGTCACCAATCCTCCTATTGACCCGATTCGCGAGGAACTGATCACTTCAACGACGCTTACCCTCGGAGCGGAAGGCAATCTGGTGGAGCCGAAACCGGGAAGTTGCCGACAACTGCGGCTTTCCGATCCCATTCTGACGAACGCAGAACTTGAAAAGCTGCGGCAAATTAATTTACCCGGGCTCAAATCAAAGACACTTCCCATACTTTTCAATCCCCACGAGGGCAAGGACGGTCTTGAGCGAGCGCTGCAAGGGCTTTTTCAGGCGGCGGACGATGCCATAAAACACGGCGTCACCATCTTGATCTTGTCGGATAAAGGCGTCGATCAGAGCCATGCGCCCATTCCTGCGCTGCTCGCGTCCTCGGGGCTGCACCATCACTTAATTCGCTCGGGTACTCGCACCCGCATCGGTTTAGTCTTGGAGTCCGGCGAGCCACGAGAGGTCCATCATTTTTGCCTGCTGCTGGGCTACGGCGTGCAGTCTATCAATCCTTACCTCGCCTATGAATGTCTCAACGACATGATTCATGAAGGGATATTGAAAGGGCTTTCGTATTACGAGGCGGTCAAAGGCTACGACAAAGCTGTTTACAAGGGTGTAGTCAAAGTAATGGCCAAAATGGGCATCTCCACAATCAAGTCCTATTGCGGTGCGCAAATTTTCGAAGCCGTGGGGTTGGGCCCAGAGCTCATCGACCGATATTTCACCTGGACGCCGTCGCGTGTGGGCGGGATCGGCTTGGGGGAAATCGCACGTGAAGCACAGCAGCAACATTCAAGAGCTTTTCCGACTTATCCGCTCAATGGGCATACGCTGGAAGTGTATGGCCAGTACCAATACCGCAAAGACGGCGAGCACCACCTCTTTAATCCGCGCACCATTCATCTTTTGCAAAAGGCTTGTCGGACAAACGACTACAAGACATTTAAGGAGTACACCCGACTGATCGACGATCAGTCGGAGCAAATGGCAACCCTGCGTGGGTTGATGGAATTCAAATTTGCACCGCAGCCCATTCCCATCGAGGAAGTAGAGCCGGTGGAAGCCATCGTCAAACGTTTCAAGACTGGCGCCATGTCGTACGGGTCCATCAGCAAAGAAGCGCACGAAACTCTCGCCATCGCCATGAACCGGCTCGGTGGTAAAAGCAACACGGGCGAGGGCGGTGAGGATCCGGCGCGATACGTGCCCGACGCAAACGGCGATTCGCGCAACAGCGCCATCAAACAGGTTGCTTCGGGGCGATTTGGCGTCACGAGTTATTATCTTACGCAAGCGCGCGAGCTCCAAATAAAAATGGCACAGGGCGCGAAACCGGGCGAGGGCGGCGAGTTGCCAGGTCGAAAGGTCTATCCATGGATCGCCAAGGTGCGCCATTCAACACCCGGGGTCGGACTCATTTCGCCTCCGCCGCACCACGATATCTACTCCATCGAAGATCTGGCACAGTTGATTCACGACTTGAAGAACGCCAATCATCAGGCGCGCATCAGCGTGAAACTGGTCTCCGAAATCGGCGTCGGCACCATCGCCGCGGGTGTGGCCAAAGGCCATGCGGATGTGGTCTTGATCAGCGGCCATGACGGCGGCACCGGCGCATCGCCTCAGACCAGTATCAAACACGCCGGGTTGCCTTGGGAGTTGGGACTTGCGGAGACCCACCAGACCTTATTGCTTAACAATTTGCGCAGCCGCATCGCCGTCGAGACCGACGGTCAGTTGAAAACCGGCCGCGACGTTGTCATCGCCGCCTTGCTGGGCGCCGAAGAGTTCGGTTTTGCAACTACGGCCTTGGTCGCCCTGGGCTGCATCATGATGCGGGTTTGCCATCTCGATACCTGCCCGGTCGGTGTGGCCACACAGAACCCGGAGCTGCGCAAGAAGTTCACGGGCGATCCCGCTCATGTGGTCAATTTCATGCGCTTCATCGCCCAGGAAATGCGTGAGCATATGGCGAAACTGGGCTTCCGCACGGTCAACGATATGGTCGGCCGTTCAGACAAATTGGAAGTACGTCATGCGGTGGAACATTGGAAAGCCAGGGGGCTGGACTATGCGGCGATTCTTTATCGGCCGCAGGTCGATGCGGATGTCGGGCGTTACTGCCAAATACCCCAGAATCACGGGCTGGAAAATGCCCTCGACAACCAGGTATTGCTCGACTTGGCGCGACCCGCATTGGAACGAGGAGAGAGGGTCAAGGCGACTCTGGATATTCGCAACACCAATCGCGTTGTCGGCACCATACTCGGAAGTGAAGTCACGCGACGCTACGGACCCCAAGGGTTGCCCGAAAACACGATTCATTTTCACTTTCGAGGATCCGCGGGCCAGAGCTTCGGCGCCTTCATCCCCTGCGGTATGACCTTGGAACTTGAGGGCGATGCCAACGATTATTTCGCCAAAGGGCTCTCGGGTGGCAAGATGATCCTCTATCCACCCGAAGGCTCAACCTTCGCTCCGGAAGAAAACATTATCGTCGGCAATGTGGCTTTTTATGGGGCCACCGCGGGGGAAGCCTATATTCGCGGGATGGCCGGCGAACGGTTTTGTGTGCGCAACAGCGGCGTTCGCGCGGTGGTTGAAGGCGTGGGCGACCATGGATGCGAGTATATGACCGGCGGGCAGGTAGTGGTCATCGGTGCCACGGGGCGAAATTTTGGCGCGGGCATGTCCGGTGGCAGCGCCTATGTCCTGGACGAACGAGGCGTATTTAAGAGCCACTGCAACCTGGAAACCGTCGACCTGGAACAGCTTGACGAAAAAGACCTGCGGGATGTAGAGGAACTGCTGAAACGCCATGCGATTTACACCCGCAGTTCACGTGCATGGCAAATCCTTGCGCTGTGGGAGGAGAACGCGCCGAAATTCGTCAAGGTCATGCCCAAAGACTACCGCCGTGTGATTTTGGCGTTGCAAGAGGCGGAGGCCAGGGGCTTAGTCGGTGACGACGCGTTAATGGCTGCTTTTGAGGCCAACAAGAACGACGCTGCCCGCGTCAGCGGTAATTAATAACTTTTCACCAACTCGCAACGGTCAAGAGCCGGGCTCGCCCCGTTTCCGCTTGCGCAGGGAGCGGGAAAAGGCAAGAGCCCTCGGCGAAAATATGCGGCGTAGACAGAGGGCCGGTTTCCCAAGTCGAGGCATCTGAAAGGAAAAAATCTAGGAGTATCAAGAAGGATGGGTAAGCCGACTGGGTTTATGGAATATAGCCGCGAGCTTCCGGAGGATCGCTCGCCCTTGGAAAGAATCAAGGACTGGGACGAATTTCATGATCACTTTGCCGAGGCCAAGCTACAGCAGCAGGGGGCGCGCTGTATGGACTGTGGCATCCCGTTTTGTCACACGGGACAGCTGATCAGTGGAATGGCTTCAGGGTGCCCGATCAACAATTTGATTCCCGAATGGAATGATCTGGTATATCGCGGCTTGTGGAAAGAGGCATTGGAACGATTGCACAAGACCAACAATTTTCCCGAATTCACCGGCCGTGTTTGCCCTGCACCCTGTGAAGGTTCCTGCGTTCTGGGCATCAACGATTCACCCGTGACCATTAAGAACATCGAATGCGCCATCATCGACAACGGTTTCGCCCAGGGATGGGTGACTCCCGAGCCACCGCAGAAGCGCACCGGCAAAAGAGTCGCAGTCATCGGCTCGGGACCCGCGGGACTAGCCTGCGCCGCGCAACTTAATCGTGCCGGCCATGAGGTCACGGTTTATGAACGGGCGGATCGCATCGGCGGACTGCTCATGTATGGTATTCCCAATATGAAACTCGACAAGACGGTCGTGCAGCGACGCGTCGATTTGATGGCACAGGAGGGAGTTACGTTCGTCACCAAGACGGCTGTTGGCATCGATCTGCCGGCGACAAAATTACGAGAAGACTTTGACGCCATCGTGCTCTGTTGTGGCGCGACAAAGCCGCGAGACCTACCCATTCCCGGACGCGAACTCAAAGGCATCCATTTCGCCATGGAGTTTCTCCACGCGAATACCCGGAGCCTGCTCGATTCCGGCCACCAAAACGGTGATTTTATTTCGGCGAGGGACAAGCATGTCATCGTCGTCGGTGGCGGTGATACGGGAACGGATTGTGTCGGCACGGCGATGCGGCATGGTTGCAAGAGCCTGACCCAACTGGAAATACTGCCGCGACCGGCCGACTCGCGCCAGCCCGACAACCCCTGGCCGGAGTGGCCCAAGGTCTATAAGCTGGACTATGGGCAGGAGGAGGCCAAGGCCCGATTCGGGGACGACCCGCGTGAATATCTCACCACTGGTGAAAAATTTGTCGGCGACGAGAAGGGCAACGTCAAGGAACTCCATATTTATGACGTTGACTGGGCCAAGGATGAAAAGGGAGCATTTTTCCCCAACAGAGTGCCCGGGAGCGATCGGATTCTCCAGGCCGACCTCGTGCTGCTCGCCATGGGTTTTCTTGGGCCGGAGGATCCTGTGATCGTTCAATTGGCGGTGGAACGCGACCCACGCTCCAACGCCAAGGCTGAATTCGGGCGGTTCACCACCAACGTTGCAGGTGTTTTCGCTGCCGGTGACTGTCGCCGCGGCCAGAGCCTGGTTGTCTGGGCCATCAACGAGGGGCGTGGCGCGGCGCGAGAATGCGACCGTTACCTCATGGGAAACACCAATCTGCCTTAGCTTTAACGATTGTATTCCAACATCAGCAGGCTTGTTTTCTCATTAGCTAAGTTTCCCTCCGGCGCCGCCGGCATTGCGCTCCGCGTTGATCTGTTTTTCCTCAAAAATATCACGACCGGTGAAAATACGTCTGTTGATTGGCGTCGCATCGTAACCTGGCCGGAAATAACCCTGCCGCAAAAAGGTTTTGCAAAATCGGTATCAATACGAGGATTGTCAGATCTGGCGCAACGGAGTGCAGTTTTGTCACATCGATCCTATGTGTGACGCGCTACACCGGTATTTCTAATATGGAATTTACTATTTGTAGGCTGGCACCGGGATTGCGTACCGATTCCCAGCGATACCTTCTTGTGCATGGGTCCTTATGGACATAGCGAGAGATGGCTCTGCTGGCGATGGGGACAGACACTGGAGGTCTAAGATTTGCCAATATTGGGGGTCAATCATGAAACGCGGTGGGGCAGTGAAAAAAAAAGCTTCTAACGTCGTCAAGGTCGTTTTCCCGGAAGCAAAACCGGAATCTCGCAGTAACCGCGTTTCTTACGCGAGCAAGCTTCGCGCCCTCGGCCAGGCGCTCGAAGCGCACAAACTCTTGTCGCTCGATTTGGAACTGGCAAGCGGAAACTATGTCATTCGGGGAAAAGCGAAAGCCACCAAGGCCGCAAAGTCCTCGTTTACGAAGATGGTGAGAAAATTAATCTGCGGGGCTGGTTCCAAGTCCAAAAATGAAAAGGACCTTCGTGAAATCGCTCTGAGCTACTCGCCGAGCGACCTCGAACAAATGGATAGTGAGGCTAAAGCCAAGCGGGCAGGGTCGACTAAATTGCCGGATCCGTTCAGTATATCGCAACTCCTACGTAGCGCTGGCCATTATCTTGACAAGCGAAAAGAAATGACGCTTGTGGGCATTACCATTAAAGATCAGAAGGTGACGATACGCTACAAAACGGCGGAAGGCCGATTTAAACAGGCCAAACAAGATCTCGAGTATTTTTACGATTACTGGGTCAAGAAGTATCTGCGGCGCAGCAATCGACCGAAACCCCCGCCTCCCAGCGATCCTAGCCTCATCGTGACCTGGGAAGGCATTAAACGACGCTCCGCTTGAACTGATTCTCCTGTTCCCTACTGCGGGCGCAATCGATCCAAATTCAATTGCATCTGGTTTTTCTGCAGCTGGTCACGAAGGTGATCTATTTGTTGTTGCCGCTGGAGCTCATTGATCTGCTCTCGCTGGCGCGATAAATTCTGCTCGCGTTGTATCTGTTGGATCTGCAGCTCGCTCTGGAGGCGACGGTGCTGCAGGTCGTTTTTCAATTTGTCCAACTCCCGTTGCGTATCGGTGATCTGCTGTTGTTTTTGCGTTGCGCTTGTGCTCCCCTGTTGGCGCTCTGATTGATCGAGCTGCTGCTCTTGCTGGCGCAACTGCTGGTCGCGCTGCTGTTGGTTTATGCGCTCTTGCTGGCGCAACTGATTTATTTGTACTTGCCGCGAGGCCTTTTGTTGCTCTTGTTGAAATTCTCCAATAGGGTCGGATGCCGCCGCAGCCGGGGTGGGGAGACACGCGATAGCCATGCTCAGAACAATGAAAGAGCGCAGATATGAATAATAGCAAACCATGTTCGGTGCGACATGTCGCAGTCAGTTCGTATTAGGACAATCCTCTCAGGAACCGGGATAAAAGGCAAACCGTCTTTTTTCGCCCCTCAAGTTCTGGTACAAGAAAGCAGCAGCTTAACGGGAGCATAAATTCATGGGTCTGATGATCGACGGTCAATGGCTCAGTGATGATAAGATAGCGAGCGATGTTCGCGGTCATTTCATCCGCGAGGCGTCCAAGTTCCGCCATTGGATCACTGAGGACGGAGTCCCGGGACCTTCAGGAGACGGCGGCTTTAAAGCCGAGCCCGGCCGCTATCATCTATTCGTGTCGGCTTCTTGTCCCTGGGCCCATCGAACCGTCATCCTACGCAAGCTCAAAAGGCTTGAAGCAGTCGTCTCCATGTCCATTGCCGATCGTCCCAAAGCCGAAGGCTGGGCGTACTCCCAAACCATAGATGATTTCCAGCCATGCGTCGATGGTGTCTTCCGCTTGTATCAAGTCTATGCGGCTGCGGATGCCCGCTACACGGGGAAGGTGACCGTGCCCACATTGTGGGACCGTCGGCGGCAAACCATTGTCAACAACGAGTCGTCGGAAATCATCCGTATGTTGAACTCGGCTTTCTCGGCCTACACGGATGTGCAATACGATTTTTATCCTGCCGCCATGCGCGACGAAATCGATCGGATCAATGAGTTTGTCTACGGCCATCTTAACAACGGTGTGTACCGCGCGGGCTTTGCGCGTAGCCAGGAAGCGTACGATGAGGCGGTGCGAAAAGTTTTTCTGAGCCTCGACACGATGGAGGGATGGCTGGCCAAGCGGCGTTTTCTGGCAGGCGAGAGCATTACGGAAGCGGATTGGCGTGCTTTTCCCACGCTTCTGCGTTTCGACCTGGTCTACTACAGCCACTTCAAGTGCAACTTGCGCCGTGTTGAGGATTACCCCAACCTCGCGAATTATCTGAGGGAGCTCTACCAATGGCCGGGTATCAAAGAAACATTCGACTTGCAGAGGATCAAGACCGGATACTACAGCCAGATCAATGTCAATCCGACAGGGATCGTGCCCCTAGGACCCAACCTCGATCATTTGGAATTGCCGCACGATCGTGCGCGGTTGCCCGCGGCGATTCCCGGCTGAGGAGTTGTCGGGCTTTATCGGAAAATCGGCCTTTTCCGGGAAAATTTTGCGCGGCTTTCATCGCCATTTTTTTCCCGGTTACATGATTTTATCCATGGCCGTTTGCGCCCCAAAGTCTTCCGTCGATCCACAGCTTGGCAAGCTCGAGAGCGTAAGCGTCGGCCTGTTTTCGCGAATCGAAAGTGGCTCTGCGCCTGCCAAAAATAGGGATTTGTTTGGTGATTTGTCCCTCCCCTATGATAACCATGGCGCTAGCGACCCAATCCCCCTTGCGAATTTCTTCGGACATCAGCATGATTCTGTGGCCACGATAAGATCTCTTCCTCATTGGTCGTCACCTTTGAACCCCCCCAGCGACTCGTTTAATTTCACCAAATCTGAAATGAGGAATTAGGTGCTTCGTTTGCCGCGGATCAGCCGAATGCCCAATTTTGCCAGTTCCTCCGTAACGGGTATGTTCGCGCCGAGACTCTTCCCCACTTCGGCCGCCAACGGCAGATCTTTGTCGTAGAGATTGATACCTGCGGCGAACTTCATTTCCTCGCCCGTAAGGTCAAATCTCGTCTCCCAGCGATCCAGTATATGTTGGGAGCGGGTTTTGCGCATCAAATCGAGAGCCTCTTTGTAACCGATGCCGGCGGCTTTGCCGATTTGCAGCGCCTCGTAAACGATGAGCGCTTCGGACGCGGTGACCATATTCTTGAAAAGCTTTGTGACGTTGCCGCAGCCCAACGGTCCCATATGAACCGCATCCTTGGCCATGTTAAGAAGATGCGGCTTGGCGCGCTCGAAGAGCGCCATCTGTCCGCCCACTAGAAAAGTCAAACCGCCTTGTCGCACGACGCTAGGCACCGCCGTCATGCAGGCATCGATGACGTTGACTCGCTTATCCGCTGCGGCTTCGGCGACCTTCTTGGTCGTAGCGGGACGTATGGTACTATGGAGCAATACAAGAGTACCCGGCGCGGCACCTTCCAGGATTCCATCCTTTCCTAGGGTGCAATCGAGGGCTTCCTGGTCGGTGCGAACGACCACATCGATAATAGTCGACGCCTGCGCCACAGCTTTTGCCGACGGCGCGCTTTGCGCACCCTCGACGCCGGCGGCTTTCATAGCGGCGGGCGCGATATCGTAGGCGACGGCGGCGACGTTGGCCAGTTTTAAACGGGAAAGCAAAGCGCATCCCATGGCGCCGGTTCCGACAAAGCCTATTTTTTCCATAAAAGTCTCCTTCCTAATTTTTGCTGTTCCACTTCGGCATGACATGCTTTGCGAAGAGCTCCACCGAACGCAGGGATTCCACTAGTGATAAATCGCCGAAGGCGAATTGACCGACCAAATAATTGGCCTGCGACTCCATTAGCTGTGATTCTAGAAAATCACTTACTGTAGCCGGGCTACCTGCAATACCTTGACCGGATTTCATGATGCCGGCGAAATCGGGTGGCCGCGGGTGGGCTGGACCCCCCCCATGAATGCTGAACAAATGGTAAAAGCTTCGATGCCAAATCGGATATGCTCGACCGGCGATCTGCAGTGCGGCCTGGTCGGTGTCGGCGACGACTATGAAGCGGCCGATCCCGATCTTGGGCAGGGTTGCCTCATCGCCACCCCCGTCGCGCCACACCTGGCGATAGCGGTCGGCAAAGCTGCGAGTCTGCCGAGCTGAATCGAGGCTCACAACATGGAGCGCCCTGCGCGCGGCGCCCTCCGCACTTTCCACCGAGTGAACGCCATACCAGACCGGGGGATAGGGCTGCTGTAGCGGTTCGAGCTCGATGGGAACATTTTCAAAGGAGAAGAACTCACCTCGGTAATGGAGTCTTTTTTCGGCCAAACCCTTAAGGACGAGATCGAAGGCTTCGGTGTAGATCCGCTGCGCGATGGTGGGATCCACGCCGTAAAAATTTATCTCGATGGAAGAAGAGCCGCGACCGAAGCCGATCTCGAGCCGGCCGCCGCTCAGCTGGTCGAGCATGCAAATTTCTTCGATTAGACGGAGCGGATGGTGCAGCGGCAGGGCATAGACCAGTGGGCCGAATCGGAGCCGCTCGGTTCGCTGCGAAACCGCGGCCAGAAACAAGCTGGGCGACGGTGCCATGCCCAGAGGCGTCGAGTGATGCTCGGCCAGGTGGTACGCGTAGAAACCGGCCCGATCATAGGCCTCGATGAGCTTCAAGCGCGCTTCATAAAAATCACAGAGGCGCGGTTGGCCGCGGTCGAGGTGGTCGAATACGCCGAAGTGCATATTCAAGCGTGTATATCTTGGATCACGAAGAAAGCAAAGGCTGCTGGCGAAATTCCTCAATCCATTTTCCTGGTGACTGGGCGGCTAAATTATTTTTTTAGAATCTTAGCTAACCCAGCCTTCGAACTCTTTACCCACGTCCGGGAAACATGTTATTTTCCGAAAGCTTCGAGTTTTAAGACGCGAGGAATGCATCATGCAAGTGATTGAACAAGCTTTGAGCGCTAAAAACGATGGAGTGGCGGGCTATATGGTTTATCCCGAGCGTTCCACGCCTGGACCCGGTCTGCTTTTGATTCACCCGAAATCGGGAATTACCGACTACATCAAAATCGAGGCGCGCAAATTTGCCAAGCTGGGTTACAGCACCTTCGCCTTGAATGTATTCGAGCAGCTAGGTTACCCCGCGGCTACCCACATCGAAACCGGATCGCAGATACAAGCCAAAACAACCGACGCCGAATTTACTCGCGTGCAGACCGAGGGTTGGCGTTTTCTCCTTTCCCAGCCTCACGTGAACCCGCAAAGGGTCGCTGTTTGCGGCTACTGTATGGGAGGGCGCATCGCCATTCATTTCATCGCCGCCACGCCAGAGGTACGCGCTTTTGTCGGATACTATCCAACGGTGCGCGACGAGCCTCTGACGCCGCTGCGGCCGATCGCTCCGTGGGTGGCAGTAGAAAAAATTCGCTGCCCATCGATTATTCTGTACGGCGCCAGCGATACTGTCACAACCTTACCGATCCAGGATAAGATGATGTTTGCTTTTAGGGCCAATGGGCAATCTCTGGAGTGGCACTTCTTTCCTTTTGGCGGTCATGGATACGTTGATCCGGGAGCCGTCGGCTATCATGCCGAAGCCGCCGAACTGTCCTGGCCAATGGTAGTGAAATTTATGGAGCGCGAACTCTACTGGAAAGCGCCGAGAGATTAGTAGATGAAGGAAAGCTTGAAAGGGTTGGCATATTCCAACTTCAGATGACGTCGCCTCGCAGGCCTCGCCGCGGACAATATTCGGCATCCCGCTTAGCGTTAGGTGCACCCCAAAACAGTGTTCTATATCATCTTTTTTACAACCGACTCGGTACATTCCCCAACCTGATCTAAGCCCCACTGGAGGGTAATTGAGACAATATATCCCTAGGGCGGAAATGCCCGTGATGATAGAGGGCCTCTCATAGTCAGTCAGATGTGCTAGGTAAATGCTGGTTATGAAGGGGGAGAAGAGTTACCCAATTTGACACCAGACTCTCCCCTTTTCATAGAGTCTAAGTGTCTGAAATATTGACATAATATTCCTACTGATATTTTTGCTTGAGAGCTAAAAAAGTCTTTGATATTTAGCCTACAGGCTTGGCCTGGGCCTTGCTCATCTTTAATTTGTCGATCCAGCTCTTTTATTATCTATGAAACAACTAAGAGAAAACATTCGAGGCCAGGGGACCCTTGAGTACACGCTACTGATCACTTTGGCTGTGTTAATCTTCTGGATGGCGATCAAAGAGACCGGGCTTGTGGACGGCTTGGCGGCGGCTTGGAATGGTGTCGGTAATTTGGCTGCAAGCGTAAATTTAAAGGGTAGCTCAGGGAACGGAACTGGTGCTGGGTTGGGCGGGAGTAATGGCGCGATGAGCAGTGGCGCACCTGAATTCGGCTCAGAGAGTGATACCAGCGGCGTATCGACGACCACGTCAGGCGGCGCGTCTTCTGTAGCCTTGAGTAGCACTAGCGGAAGTGAGGTGGGCGGCTCCGGGATCACCGGGGTTGGCAGCGTCCGCGTTAGTACTGCGAGCCCTGGAACTGCTGTTGGCGTGACCTTTCAAAGCGAATTAGCCAATGGTTCTTTGGCCGGGTTATCGGTTAGTGGTGCCACGGAAGGATCCGCTAATAGTGGTGGCAGTATTGGAGGTGGGGGCGGTAGCGGCTCTCAGAGCGGCGCAGGAGGGAGTAGCGGCGATTTGGTAGCAGATGGAGCGACGCCAATCGGAAATAGTGGATCTAAGAGTCCAGGGAGTGGTGCAAGTAGAGGCGCGAGCATTACTAGCGCTGGGGGAGTCGGTACATTGTCCATAGCGGGTTCAGGGGGAAACTCCGGTACGGCTGGATCAGGCAGCGGTTCGGGGGGCGGTAGCGGTGCAAGCGGTGGCGCGGGTTCCAATGACAATCGAATTGCGAATTTGAATAATGCCGGCGGTAATACCGCAACACGCAATCAAGCGGCGCAAAGCGGCGCTGGTGGAACAAGGAAAGGTAGTTACGACTCAGAGGGCGCGCAAAGTCCGAACGGTCAATGGGGTACCTCTGAAACCTCCGAAGAAAGCGGATCGGTTAGTGGTTTGACTCCCGAACAGCAACAATCCTTCGTATGGCCGGGGTTAACTCTATTGCTGCCGATTTTGGCTTTGGTACTTTTGATTTTACGGATGGCGGCTAAATCTTCTTCCCAAAAAAACGACGTAGCGTATCAAAGTCTCAATGCCAACGAGATCGTCGCACGAATAGTCAAATAGGTGCTTACTTCTCGATAAACCGGCCGCTTCCCGCATGTTAAATTTCTTACCCCTGTGATCGAACCCGGCGATCGCTGCTATGGAAGCTTTCTGCGGTCATCTTGCCGTTAACCATTCTTTCAAGATCCGAGGCGCTGGCAATGTGACGCCGGTCGCCAATTTTAACGTCCCAATGAAAAATCTCACCTAAAGCTGGCAAATTGCCCGGCAAACGTTCGTCGGTGTGAGCGATGGAGATTGTTTTGCCGCGGCACACGCCGCGAACATCTGCGCCGTTGGCACGGCACCATTCGAGAACCTGCTCAAAGATCATTGGGTTACTCCACCGGGTTGAGCAGATGTTCTTTCAGGCCTGTGTGAATGCCGTAAATGACTTTGCCGATTTTCGGCCTGGGATCGGGCTCTGTGCTGACCTGATAGAGGATCAGTCGGCCCGGTCCGGTATTGTTTAGCTGGTAGAAAAATCCGGCTGGCACATGCACTCCCTGATGCTGGCTCAGTTTAAATTCCTCGCCTTCCTTAAGCCCGATCATGGTGCACTCCCCTTCCACGACGAAGAAGGTGTGATCCGATCCGGGGTGGCAGTGCAGTTCATCGTTGACCCCGGGTTCGTAGCAATTGATTGCAATATGGCAGCGCTCGGTCTGGGTGGGGCGAATGTAATTACGCCCCGTGGGTTTCTCCCAGCGAGCCAATTTCTTGGGATCCACCACTGTGATTTTGGTAATATTATCCATCTGAAGCCTCCTGAAGAATTTCTTCAATCGATGCAAAATTTAGCTACAAAAGAATTTACAGGAGATGGCACTGAAAATGCAAGACGTAGAATTGAATCAGGTCCCATTCTAAACGTCAAATTGCTGTAGATGATCTAAAAGGTCGGAAAGAGAGAGGCCATGCCAGCAAAGATCGATTGCCTCACTTGCCGCAAAAGGCCAAAGAAGCGACCTCGGTCAAAATAGGCATACGCGCTATCAGTAAGTGCGTTCGCGTATAAGATACAACGAGGAAATGCACGCCAGCGGACAGTGCCCGCTAGAAAAAGGCCAGGGTGCGCATCTCGATGCTTTCCCGCGGTGGCGCCTCGGGCGGGCTTGTGGGATCGTCGAAGGCGCAATGGGCGGTCCAGCGGGCGCGGCCGTCGCGTTCCGAATCAAAGCATTTGAAAACCATCGCTTCGTTGCGCTGCATGTTGGGGAAGTAATACCAGACATGCTCGGGATTGAAGGTCATATGATAGGTCTCGCCGACCCGATCCGGGTAAATGCGCTTGCTGGGGATCAGTTCTTTGGTGCCGATGCTGCGTGCGTCGGCAATCGCCAGAGGCTCCCGTTGCACCGGATGGCGAATCGGGCGCCAGGTTTGCACAACGGCAAAGCGGCCCTTGAGCAGGCGTTCCGCTTCCTCAGGGAGCAGATCGCGCACGCGCTGCGGGCCCGACCACTCGGTGTAATCGTTGTGCGCGCTCCGCACCGGCCCGCTGATCAATTTCTCTTCCCTCATCGCCTCGTCGGCTGAGCGCAGGGTATGGTCGAATACCAGCACGCGCCGCGCACCGGAATATTTTTTCACCAGCTCTTCGGTCTCCTTATAATAAACCGAGCGCACTTCAACCTCGTCGTAAAAATCTTTTATTTGGGTTTCATGGTCGATGAAGATGAACCCTTCGCGCTCCAATGAGAATTGATCGGCAAGCGCGCGGCCATTGTAAACCGTCATTATATGCCCCTGGTAACTACCCCTGCGCTTCTGGTCCGCCACCGATTGCCGTACCCCACCGTAGCTTGCTGGCTGCTGCTTGTGGTCGCTCAGATAGTTGAGCGTCGCTTCAATCGATTCCAGTGATTTTTCGATGCTTTCGGGTCGTGCCATGGAAACTCTCCCTTTTGCTAATGAGATTGCAAATTTTTTCTGCCTGAACGCCGCGCCGCAATCCTACCGGGTCGGCAACATCTCACAAGGCGTTTGCCGCGGCCCCAGGCTTTCATAATAACGATTTTCTTCCGGAACGTAACGGCCCTGATTGAAATCGCCGCCTTTCTGGCTGCGAATGATGACCGCCACTGTGCGTTCGCCGACGGTTATCTCGGTGTGGACTTCATAAGGCTTGACCAGATCAATCTCGCCGGGACCGCAGAGAATATTTGAGGCTTCCCGGATTTCGGCGTAGCCTGGTTTAGAGCGATCGTCGAGACGGTGGAAGCGCACGATCTTTTCATGGCCGTCGAGCACTCCGTAAAGCGTGTAAATATGCGCGTGGTCGTGGATGCGCGCGCGCTGTCCCTGTCGGGCTTGTCCTTTCGTAAGACCGTTGATGGCGAAGCCGTAGTCGGGATCGACGTAGAAAAGCAGGTTCTCGGCACGACCCTCGGCGGGCACGCAGTCCGGCCATCGCTTGGAGGCTTCAATGACTTCGGGATCGGCCAGCAGCTCGGCGAGGATCGGTGTTAAGGTGCTCCAGCGTCTGTCCGGATCCGTTTCTCGGGTAAAATGTTGGCGGGTCTTTCGAATGAAACGCTCCAACGCGTTCTCGGTATGCAATCCTGCTTGGTTATGAGTTTGAGTCTGAGTTTCCATGGGTTCCTCCCTATGCATGAAGCGCTCTGTTTTTCGCCTCGGTCTTTTTGCTCTCCGCCCCTTCGTTGCCCGCATAGAAGCGCGCGCAATTGTCCCAGAGAATTTTGCGCTTGTCGTCTTCAGATAAATTCAAAGTCAAAAAACACTCCACGGCATGAGGATATTTGGAATCGCCATGGGGATAGTCGGTGGAAAATACCAGCTGGCCGCAGCCGAATTCTTCGATGGTGTAGCGCGCCGGGCCTTCATCGGGCTCCACGGAGATAAAACACTGGCGCTTGAAGTAATCGCTGGGTGGCATTTTAAGTTCCGGCATGAAAATATCCCCCTCGCGCTCGTAGCCTTCGTCGAGGCGCCAGAGCAGCCAAGGGAGCCAGGAACAATTAGCTTCCAGGAAAGCAACCCGAAGCTTCGGATGGCGCTCGAGAATGCCGCCGCCGAGAAAATGGCCGAGCCCCATCATCTGCTCGAAGGGCTGGGCGTATACCCGGCGCAAACCAAAGTTGGGTTCGAACTGTTCGCCGGCCTGGCGCGACCGAGAGCCCGAAGCCTCATGAAATCCCAAAGGCAAATTCAGCTCCTCCAACGCATGCCACAGGGGCTCGTAGTAGGGTGCATGCCATGCCTGGCCGTTGATGATGTTGGAGCGCAAAAACACCGAGCGAAAGCCGAATTCATCGACCACTCGATGGGCTTCATCTACAGCGTCGTTGATGTCGTACACCGAAATCATGCCGGCTCCCAGCAGCCGATTGGGGTCCGCCTGACAGAAGTCGTGGAGCCAGTCGTTGTAGGCGCGGGCAAGGGCGGCGGCGAAGCGGGCATCCTGGTTGGGATAGGTCAGTATGCCCAATGCGCGGGTAGGAAAGAGCACAGCAACGTCAATGCCTTCGGTGTCCATCGCTTCGAGCTGCACTACTGCGGTCCAACCCCGTTTGGCGTGATCGCGGTAGAGCGTCTGGTTTTTGTCGTAGTTGCGTCCTCGATGAGGCGTGCCGGCCGTGCGCCGGGCGCCGGGGGTGATGTTGGGAAAGATCAAGCCTAGATCCCGCACGTTCTCCGAGGTCCTGCCGTGTGGCGCCACAGAGCGAAACTCCGGCACGATGTAGCGCTCCCAGAGATCCGGGGGCTCCATGATATGCATATCGCTGTCGAAAACTTTAAAGCCGTTTTTGGCCACAGATGCTTTGCCTCAAATGTGATGCTCGAAGGAGGTCTGCGAAACGACCCCTAGTCTGCTCAAAGCCTAATGCGGGCGCTTGCTGCTTGTCAAGTAAAAGAAAGATATTGGCAAGAAAGAAATCGCGCATTGACAACCCGGGCTGTCCGGCACTAGAGTTAGGCAACTCCGACGAGTTTAACGCTAAATGGAACTCAACTTAGCCCTTCATCAGATCAACGAAATTCGTTTTGCCGCCGCCACCGCGCTGGAGGGAACGACCTTAGGGGTGAACCGGGAAGAACTGCGCCGGTTGGCGCTCGCAGATCACGTCCTTAGCGACGTTGAATTCGAGATTGTCCGCCCGGGTGAGAGCTGTCGGGCGGGGCCCGTGTTCGACATCATCGAGCCGCGAGCCAAAGCGCCGGGATCGAGTCCCGATTTTCCAGGTATTCTAGGGCCACCGCTAACTGCGGGCATAGGTACGACTCACGTTCTTCAAGGCGCGGCAGTGACGGTGCTAAGAGAAAGATCACCCGGGGATTCGCGTGGCTCCACCGGGTATGTGTTAGAGATGAGTGGGCCGCCGTCCGAGAGTTCGCACTACGGTTCGCTGTGTCATTTGGTTGTGATTCCGCACACAAGGCAGGGCTTGCCGGGTTTTGCCCAGCAAAAAGCCTATCGTTTGGCCGGTCTAAAAATCGCCGTCCATTTGGCGCGCGTTGCCTTCGATCATATCCCCGTAGCCAGCCAAAAACTCGGGGCGGCTCTACCTGCGACCGGCAGTCTAGAAGGGATTCCACGGGTCGCCTACGTGGGGCAGATCTTTTCACGCCAGCGAAAGCCTGAGCAAGAAGAAAGGATTCTCTACGGCGCCGACACGGACGGAATGCTCCCCACGGTGCTTCATCCCGACGAATGGCTGGACGGTGCGGTGGTGCCTTCCTATCACACATCGCTTGGTGGAGCCGAAACTTATTTCTATCAAAATCATCCCGTTATTACCGAGCTCTACCGGCGCCACCGGGCAAATGAATTGAACTTCGTCGGCACGGTGGCGACCGTAGCGTCGGCCAACAATTTTGACCGTGAACGCAACTGTCGCTTTGCGGCTAATTTGGTCCAGTGGGCCTTAAAGGCGGATTCGGCGATATTAACGAAATTTGGCGGCGGCGTGCCTCATACCGATATGGCCGAAACAGCCCGCTTGTTGGAGTGTATGGGTGTCAAGACTGCGGTGCAGGTGACAAACGAGGCCCGAGACCGGCGGGTGGAGTCCGCGCTGCTTTTTAACTTTCCTGAAGTCAACGCCATTGTTTGTATCGGCGGGCGCAATACTTCGTGGCAGGTGCCCAGGGTCAATCGCGTCCTTGCCGCAACATCGGAATTGGCGGAGCTTTTAAGCGGCCCATTGGAGATCGAATCCTTAAACGTCGTCGGTGTCGCCAATCAGCAGGGTGCCTCACGGTTAAGGGCGGTGGTTTACTAAAAATGCGGCAGGCAACGGCAATTAGGCGCTAGCAAAAGCAAAGCGGATTTGGCGTGGGCGCAGTGCTAACCGTTGCCCATAGCCTTTGCGGAGGAAACATGCGGATCGTCCATTATCTCAATCAGTTTTTTGGCGGACTTGGTGGGGAAGAAAGGGCGGGAGCGCCGCTCCAAGTGTTCGCGGGTTCGGTTGGTCCGGGCAAAGTTTTGGAACAACTTTTAGGTAGCGATGCCCATATCGTCACGACGCTCATCTGCGGTGACAACTATGCGGTGGAAAGCCAGGCGGAGATGATTACCAGCGCCCTCGATGCTATTGGCGACGCTAAAGCGGATATTTTTATCGCCGGCCCCTGTTTTCAGGCGGGCCGCTATGGGATGGCGGCCGGAGCGCTATGCTCAGCGGTTCAGACGAAGCTTGCTCTTCCCGTCATTACCGCGATGAGCGAAGAAAATCCTGGCGCCGATCTCTACCGAGAGATGTTGTACATCATCGATTCCGGGACCCAAGTTGCGAGAATGCGCGAAGTATTGACCAAAGTGGCCGATTTGGCGGCTAAGCTGGTGAATAAACGCGAAATCGGGTTGCCGCGGGAGGAAGGCTATTTGACGCGAGGTCTCATTCGCGATGAATTTGTGCGCCATACGGCGGGGGAGCGGCTGGTGGAAATGATTTTGGCCAAGGCTAAAACGGAACCGTTCCAAACTGAAATGGTGCCGGCGGTTTTCGCTCCGGTACCGATGGCGCCTTCGGTCAAGGATCTTTCCAAAGCAAAGGTCATGCTGATTACCGATGGCGGCCTGGTGCCCAAGGGAAATCCCGATAAAATTCAAGGTTCCGCCGCTACGCGGTGGGGCTCCTATAGCATTGCGGGGTGTGACGATTTGAAGGGCGAGGACTATGAAATCTCCCATGGCGGCTACGACCCGCAGTTTGTTCGGCAGGATCCCGATCGTCTCGTGCCCATCGATGTGATGCGTGAACTCGAGAAGGAGGGGATAATCGGGGAGCTGTACGAAGAGTTTCTTTCTACCTCGGGCCTATCCAATCCGCTTTCCAACACCCGGCGCATGGGTCGGGAGATGGCGGAGAAGGTCAAGCGGTTGGGAATAGACGCCGTAATTCTAACGTCCACGTGAGGAACCAGCACTCGCAGCGGCGCTGCGATCACGACGGAATTGGAGAAAGCGGGTATCCCGACAGTGCAGATAACCGCCGCTCTACCGATCGCCAAGATGGTGGGTTCCAACCGCATCGTTTTGGGTAATGGTATCGTTCACGTCGTGGGAGATGCCAACGTCTCTGCCGCGCAAGAAAAGGAAGTGCGGCGAAAATTGGTCGAGCAAGCCCTGGCGCAATTGCAACCCCAAGAAAAGGCGGAGTAGGGATCAGCCCGTGACGCGTCGTTATAAAGAGCCGGCTGGCGCAGCCGGTGTTCTACCCGCAAAGGGCTTACGCCGCGTTCAACTGCTTCATAAACCAGTCTGCAATATTGGTTCTTCGGTCGAAGCGCTTGTGCCCGTGGCCGACCCCGTCTAACATCTCTCGATTGGGCGAGTTAACGGCTGATTCATAGAGTCTGAGCGCACCGCGCGGGTCCATGACGCGGTCGTCATGGCTGTAACCGACGAGGAGTGGGCATTTAATTCTTTCCGCGCGCCCTTCCAACGTGAATTCTTTAATTTTATCCCGGGCCTCCTTAAGATCTCGTGCGCCGATCAACCAACGCAGACGGTCTTGTATGGGAGGGTAATAATCGAAGATGTCAGTGATCAAGTTGAACGCTCCACTCCAAACCGCTACCGCTTTGATTCGATTTTCAGCGGTGGCGCAGCGGGGACCGGAATAGCCGCCCATGCTGGAACCATGGAGACCGATGCGATGCGGATCCACATCCGGGCGCGTAACGAGATAATCGATCACCGCCTTGGCGACGCGTTCCGAATCGGGCGGCGCGTAGAGCTTTTTTTCTCGTAGCGTGCTGCCATGTCCAGGGCCATCCACGTCGATGAAAGACATGCCGCGACGAACGTATTGGCCTGCGCCGCCATCTTCGCCGCGAAGGAGTATGCCGTCAGCGCCGGCGTAATTATAAACAACGGGACAACGCGCCCCGGGTTTGCCCCGTGCCGGGTAAAAAAGGCCGGGCAGGCTGTGCCCCTCATAGGGAATTTGCACGCGTTCGAAAGGAGGCGTAACCAGATTCCAGGCCTTGTTGAAGTTTTCTTCCAGTTTCTTATAGGCGGGCAACATCCGCGGATCGCTCTCGGGCATATACACCACCGCGCGGCGATAAAAATCGGCTGCGCGCAGGTAAAATTGATGGGCGGTAACCCGGCGATCCTCCTGTTCGAATGCACTGGCAAGCTCCTCATTTTTTTGCGCGGTTTGCGTCCATTCAGAATGCCAGCTCTCAAGATTGTAAAACTTGACGCGGCGGGCGACGCGACGAATGTCAGGGTCGGGGTGTTCGGCTGAGATTTCCATGCGGATCTCCAACTGGCCGCCCCCAGGCAAGCCTCTGCCCGAGTAAAGCGCCTTTTCCGCTTGTGCTTTATGCAACAAATCCCCGCCCGTTTCGCTCGCCATGACATGGGCTCCTTTCTCGTCGGCTCGTGAAATCACCTCATTGTTTGCCTGAAGCGCACCAGGAATTCAATGACTGCGCAGGAAAGGGGTCTTCGTGTTGTGGATGGGCAAAGCAGCGGAATCGATCAATGGCGCCTCTTGCAGGCGGAAATGAAGGACGAAAAAATCCTTCGCTGGGGAAGCATTCTGCCGTAGAGAACCTCCGGATGCCACTGGACCCCCAGCACGAAAGAGTGCCGGGTACTCTCAATGCCTTCGACGACTCCATCCTCGGCGACGGCATTGATGGCCAGCCCTCGGCCGAGCCGTTTGATTGCCTGGTGATGCGTCGTGTTCACTTGCAGATGTTGTCGTTTCACAATCTCCAGTAATCGGGTATCGGTTTGGACTTGAATTCGATGATCCGCAAGGCTTTTTTCGGTGCCTTGCTGATGATTGCTGGCGGCGGGCAATTGAGTCGCTATGTCCTGATAGAGCGACCCGCCCAGGGCGACATTTATGGCTTGCGCGCCGCCGCAAATTCCGAGCAGCGGCAGATCGTGCGCAAGCGCAAGGCTGGTTAATTCCAGCTCGAACTCCGTGCGATCTTGCTTTATGTTCCCCAGTTCGGCAATCGGTTTTTCTCGGTAGAAGCTCGGGTGGATGTCAAAGTCCCCACCGCTGATCAAAAAGCCATCCAGCCGCCGGACATATTGCCGAAGGGCAACCCGGGAGCTGGTAGCCGGCAAGATGAGCGCGGTTCCCCCGGCCGCTTCGATGGCTTGGAGGTAACGCCGGGGCAGGAACAGCAGCGCCTCTTGTCGGGCGTGGAGTGTTTCTCGATGGGGATCAAAAACATCAGCTGTAATACCCACCCAGGGACGGCGCTTATCCATTACTTTTGTGTTTCGTAAAGTTTCTTGTAGATTTGGTGGTTTCGCATAACGAGCTTAACATACGCTCGGGTCTCGACATAGGGTATCCGCTCAACGAATTCCTCGATGTCATCGGTAATAATTTCTTTCTCCCACCGATCCACGGCGGCCTCCCCGGCGTTGTAGGCGGCGATGGCTTTGAACCAGCTGTTCGCGTACCGTTGGAGAAGATCCTTTAGATACTGGGTTCCCAGCGTCAGGTTGAGTTCCGGTTCAAACAATTGGTGGTTTGACGGCGGTGGGAGTCCTATCTGCTTGGCGATACGAGCGGCGGTTGAAGGAAGAAGTTGCATCAAGCCCAGCGCCGACGCGGGCGAGCGGGCTTGGGCATCAAACAGACTCTCCTGTCGAATTAATGCCAAAACGAGATGAGGATCAAGCCCCCGCTCTTGAGCCTTAGTCTGGATCAAGTCCCAGAAGGCTAAGGGAAACCGATAAAGATCACGCTCAACATGAGAACCGGGAAGCTGATTGGCAATCGCGAGACTCCGCCCGTAGGCCTGGTTGCGAAAATACTCGCGCATCAGGACGGGGAGCAATCGACTTTGCTTTCGCGATCGTCGTTCGGCCTCATCGAGTTCCGCCACCGCCAATTGCGAGAGCGAAAGGGCCGTCAATTCCCGGGCGCGGATAAGGTGGAAGGAGGATTCCGGCGTCAGCGGCGGGTCAAGATCCGGTGATGGAGCGCGTGTTTGTATTTTCGGGATTTCAACGACGACGCCCAAGCGTTCCAAGCCGCGCAGCGCCAAAATCTGGTAGTAGGATTCGTCCCCGGCCTTGGCGACCTGCCCATAGAGTTGCTTAGCGGCATCACCATCGTTTAATTTCTCTGTCGAGCGCGCCTGCCAATACATCGCCGCCAGGCGCAGCAGGCGCGTCTGGCCCTCGCCAGCGAGGGTTTTGAAATTGGCGGCGGCCTCGTGAAATGCTCCGGCGCGATAATGCAGCCACGCAAGACGCCATATGGCGTCATCGCGCACTGGCGTCCAGGGCATCTGCTTTGGCAGCTGGCTGTAGAGTTGCGTTGCCGTTTCAGGATTGCCGAAGGATTCATAGATGTCTGCGGCGGCGTAGCGCGCACGAGAGCTATGGGCGTTTGTGGGATAGCGTTCCATTAGCTGATTGAAATAAACGAGGGCTTGAGCATTGTCATTGCGGTTCCAGAAAATCTGCGCGACCTGATACAGCGCTCTCGGCGCTTCCTGAGTCTCGGGATAATCCTGGAAAATTTGCTGGAGAATAGGGATCGCCTCATTTCTCCTACGCACGCTGAGATAAAGGCCGGCCAATTTCGTAAGCAGAGCCAGTCTCCCGACCGGTTCCGTTACATTATTTAACAGCTTGTGATAAAGGACTTCGGCTTCTGCGTGTTCCCTTTCACGCACCAACCGGTCCGCTTCGTCTGAAAGGGATTGGAGGGTGTCAAAACCGAACAGGTTGGGGAAATGGGTCTTGAGTCGGACTTGCTCTTTTCTCGCCGCCACCACCCAGCGCGATAAGGGATAGGCATCACGCAGCTCATGGTAGCGCAGGAAAGCGGCGTGGGGTTCTCCTTGGGCTTCATGCGCTTGGGCGAGCCGATAAAGCGCTTCCTCGGCGATTTCTTTCTTGACGTTTTTGTTGGCTAGGGATTTGAGAGCCGGGAGAGCCAATAGAGCTTTTTTCTCCGCGAGATCGATCTTCGCCAGTTGAAGTTCCGTGTGATGGTACCAGATGCTCTGCGGATAGCGTCGCTTGAGTTGGGTCAAGCGTTGGCGTGCCAGGTCCCAGTTTTTTTCATGGAAGGCGATGAGGCCGAGATAGTATAAGCTATAATCCGCCAGCGGGAACTTTGGATCGTGAGTGTTTTGAAAGAGCTCCTGGGCCTGGGAAAGATGGCCGGCAGCGTAGAAAGTATGCGCCTTGGCAAAAATTTCTCGTTTATCCAATTCTTGTGGCAATAGCGGCCGCGACGAAACGGCCACGATGAAAAGCGATAACAAGAGGGAAACTGCGGCCTGCATGGGATAATTGAAAGTGTAACGAAGGTGCCTCGGGGATTCAATATCGACCCACGGACCCGTCTCTGGGGCTCGGCCGGGATCCGCGCCCGGCTCAAGGATTGTTGCGAGTCAACACCGTTTTCCCCCGCTTTTCCATGTCCTGTGACGGTGTGCGAGTTGTTTTTTTGCCGGATGACAGTTATGTTTTTCTATGCCCGCCAATGGGGTGATTCGGATCGGAGTGAACCGCCCGGTAAAATGAGGATGCCACCGGAGGGAGGATCGGCCCTTGAAAATCGAAGGAAGCTATCTCTTCAATGCCCCGCGGGAGCGGGTTTGGCAGGTGCTACTGGATCCAAAAATCATGGCTCAGTGTATGCCGGGTTGCGAGAGCTTAAAGGAAGTCGCGCCCGACCAGTACGAAGCCATAATGAAGGTGGGTGTCGCATCGGTAAAAGGAACCTACAAGGGGAAGGTTTCAATCAAAGACAAGCAGGCGCCGTCTCATTACGTCCTCAGTGGCGAGGGCTCTGGGAGTCCCGGCTTCATGCAGGGCGAGGTCTTTATCGACTTGGAGGAAGTCCAGGGCCAGACACGACTCAAGTATAGTACGGACGCGAAGGTAGGAGGCCTCATCGCCAGCATTGGACAGAGGATGATCCATGGCGTGGCCAAGATGATGGTCGATCAGTTCTTTAAAAAGATGGAAGGGTTCATCTGATTTCGATGGCTCCAGGGCTCCGCGAGGCGATACCGCCGCTTTTCGTGAAAAGGCATCGATCCGTGTAGAACCATGACCCCTTTAGTCAGCGTCATCATTCCTACGCATAACCGATGGCCCTGGGTCGGTGAAGCCGTTCAATCGGTTCTAGGGCAGGACTCCTGCAATTTTGAACTTATCGTGGTCGACGACGGCTCCACCGACAGGACAGCGGAGGAGCTGGGAAAACTAAGCGGCGATTTGCATGTTATCAAGCAAAAAAGAGGTGGGGTCGCGGCGGCGCGAAACCGCGGTGTAACTCTGGCACATGGACAATATATAGCTTTTCTCGATTCCGATGATTATTGGCTGCCTGGCAAGCTGGCGGCCCAGACTGCCTTTATGGAGCGAAACAAGCATGTCGAAATCTGTCAAACCGAAGAGATCTGGATTCGGCGCGGCGTTAGAGTCAATGCCAGGGTTAAACACCGAAAGCCTTCGGGGGATATTTTTCAACGAAGCCTCGAACTTTGCCTGGTCAGTCCATCCGCAGTGATGATGACTCGGAAACTTTTCGACGAGATGGGAGGTTTCGACGAGAGTTTTTGGGTTTGCGAAGATTACGATCTGTGGTTGCGTATCGCTGTAGATCATCGCGTGGATTTGATTGCGACGCCTTTGGTGATCAAGAGGGGGGGGCATGCCGACCAGCTCTCCCGTTCAACGTGGGGAATGGACCGGTACCGTGTCGCGGCGTTGCAGAAACTTCTACGTACGGGGCTTAGGGGTGAAAAACGCAAGTGGGCGGGGGCCGCGCTAAAGCAAAAGGTTGAGGTCCTGGCTAGGGGCGCGCGCAACAGAGGGAAGGAAGACGAAGCTCATGCTTACTACGCGATCCTTTCAGAATTTATTCAGGGGGGAATCGATGTTGGAAGATCGAATGCGCCAATATGCGCAGGCCAGAGGATTTCATCCGAAGACGTTGACGCGCTGGCTGGATTGGGAACCGCAAGATAGCGGGGCGCTGCTCGATCTGGCTACGAGCCTAAAGATTGGCGAGAATCATCTCCGTGATCTTATGGACTGGCTCGAGGAGATCGCGCTTCGCGACGACGCCAAAGTCCATCAAATCCTCGAACAAAAAGCGCTCGCGGACATCGCATCCGATCCCCGTCTGGGCCGGGCTGATAAACTGAAAAAGATCAAAGAGCAGCTGCGGCGTTGGCGCTTCCCGCGGCTCAGTCAAACGGAAGATAGGATTCGCGGGTGGATTCGAGAGCTGAAGCTGCCCCCGGCCATCAGCGTGTCGGTTCCACCGGGTTTGGAGGGCGGCACACTGTATGTGGCCTTTACCGCGGCGAGCCACGAGGAATTGAAGCAATTGAGTGGCCAACTCGCCGCAACGGCCGACCATGCCGCTTTGGAGAAAATTTTTAGTGCCCTGGCCGGGCAAGAAACTACCGATGGATCGGAACTTCCGAAGTAAAGTTTTTCGCTGCCGGTAATGCAACCTTTTTATCCTCAAGAACTGATTGTGGAACGGGGCTCCGAAAGCAGTCCGATCTTCGCCCATTTACGCAACGCCTTGCCGCTTGTTCCGCTTAGTTTTGTCGATGACGTCGTGGTGCAAAATGGCGATTCCACGAGCGACTTTGGCGCTGGGAAAAACAAACTGTGGCTCATGCGTCATAAAGGGGACTTTTTAAAGAAATGTCCGGGCAGTCAGGGGCAGGTATGCTGCAATTACTTCGTCATCAATTTTGCCAGTAACTGCCCAATGGATTGCAGTTATTGTTACTTGCAGGAATATTTGGCGGAGAATCCGGCCCTGCGCGTCTTCAGCAACGTGGACGATCTGTTGCGCCAAAGCGACGAGCTATTGAATAAGCACCGCGGCGTTCTTTTTCGTATCGGGACCGGAGAGATTACGGACAGTCTTGCCTTGGACCCCATCATTGGTTTCAGTCGGGAAGTCGTCCCCTTCTTTGCCGAGCAACCCAATGTCTTGCTAGAATTGAAGACAAAGAGCGACTGCATCGAGGGGCTGTTGGGGCTCGATCCGAGAGATCGAGTGGTGGTGTCTTGGTCCATGAATCCTCAAAAAGTGATCGATCTGGAGGAGCACGGAACCGCCACGCTTGACGAGCGCTTGCGCGCTGCGCGTCGTTGCCAGGAGGCCGGTTACCGGTTGGGTTTTCATTTCGATCCGATGGTCGAATATCACGGATGGGCGGACGACTATGAGACACTGATTGACCGCATCTTCGACACAGTCGATTGGCGGCGCGTTGCGTGGTTGAGCATGGGAGTATTGCGCAACACGCCAGGATTGAAACGGATCATGCGGGAACGATTTCCACGAACGCAACTTTTGACCGGTGAGCAGATATTCGGTGGGGATGGCAAACTGCGGTATTTTCAACCCTTGCGGGCTGCAATGTACCGTAAAATGCTCCGATGGATTCGACGATGGGCGCCGACGGTCAAGGTTTATCTGTGCATGGAATCGCGAGAAGTCTGGGAGAGCGTTTTCGGCTACGCCCCTCTTTGTGAAAAGGAACTCGGCGATCAAATTGCGCCTCGTTTTTAATCGTCGCTGATGGCCACAAGGGAAAACGCGATTGGACTTTTCGATTCGGGTATCGGCGGTCTCACGGTCTTGCAAAAGATTATAGAGGCCCTACCTCAAGAGAACACCGTGTATCTCGGGGATACGGCAAGAGCGCCTTATGGTGCCAAGTCCCCCGATACGGTTTTGCGCTACTCCGTCGAGAACGCCCTTTTCCTGGTCGAGAAAGGGGTTAAATTAATCATCGTGGCCTGCAATACTTCGACGGCCCTGGCGTTGGAACCGTTGAAGGGCCGATTATCAGTACCACTGATCGGGGTGATTGCCCCTGGAGTCGCACGCGCACTCGACGTGACGAGAAATAACAAAATAGGTATAATTGGTACCGAGGCCACCATTCAGAGCGGGGCTTATACGAAGGCCTTAAAGGCACAAATGCCCCACATCGAAGTCTATAGCCGGGCGTGCCCATTGTTTGTTCCCCTAGTGGAAGAGGGTTGGACGGACAACGAGGTTGCTGCAAGGACTGTCAAAGCATACCTGAGTAGCCTCAAACAGAGCGGCATCGATACGTTGATTTTGGGTTGCACCCACTACCCGTTACTTAAAAAGGCCATTGGGACATTCATGGGTGGAGGAGTCTGCTTGGTTGACTCCGCGGAAGAAATCGCGAAAAACGTCAGCGGCTTACTAAAGAAGCGATCTCTGGCTCGTAGGAAAGGAAAGGCAACACATAGTTTTTTCGTTACCGATGCCCCAGATCGCTTTGTCGAAGTCGGTCGCCGCTTTCTCGGGGAGAAGGTGGAGTCTGCGGTTCGGATTGAGCGGTGACACGCTTATTCTTGCGCCAAGCCTGTCTTGTCAGGGGATGGTGCAATCATGTATTTTACTATTAAAGTTTCGCGCCCATGGCGCGGGTTCGATGCGGGAATCATGGGCACCTGAAGTTTTTATATGCTGGATTTGATTAAAAAAATTGTCGGCACGAAGAATGACCGCGAGATCAAACGGATACGGCCTTTTGTGGCCGAGATTAATCGCCGGGAATCCGAATTGCAAAATTTGACGAATGCAGAACTCCGCGGTCTTACGGATCAACTCAAAAAAAGATTTTTACAAGCCACCGCAGACGCGCGTGGAGCGATCCAGGAAGCGCAGGAAGAGATTGCCGGCCCTGAATCGGAAGAGCGAGAGGAGCAGAAGAGCCGGTTGGACGCATTGGATAAAGAGCTGCGCGAGGCTGAGGCTTCGGTATTGGAAGAACTCTTGCCTGAAGCGTTCGCCGCGGTGCGCGAGGCCTCCAGACGCACCATCGGTTTACGCCACTTTGATGTGCAACTCATCGGCGGAGCCGTGCTGCACGAGGGTAAGATTGCCGAGATGAAAACGGGCGAAGGAAAAACCCTCGTGGCCACTCTGCCTTTGTATCTGAACGCTCTCGCAGGGAGAGGCGCCCATCTGATTACCGTCAATGATTACCTGGCGCGCCGCGACGTTCAATGGATGGGACCCATCTACCATCTGCTGGGGTTGTCGCTGGCATCCATCGTTCATGAAGCCAGTTACTTATTCGATCCGAGCTATTTGACGAAGGACTACCGCTATCTCAATTTACGTCCGGTCACGCGGCAAGAGGCTTACCGTGCCGATATTACCTACGGTACCAATAATGAGTTCGGCTTTGATTATCTTCGCGACAACATGAAGTTTTCGCTGGAAGATTACGTCCAGCGGGAATTGAATTTTGCGGTGGTCGACGAGGTTGACAATATCTTGATCGACGAGGCTAGAACGCCGCTGATTATCTCCGGGCCGTCGGAAGAGTCCACCGACAAGTACTACACCATCGACCGAATTATTCCGAAGCTGCAACGCGGAGCCGTGATCCAGGGCGACCCGACTCAGGAAGATCGCGCCGCGATTGAAAAGCAGGGGGACTACACCGTCGATGAAAAGAGTCGCGCCGTCACGCTGACCGAAAGCGGCGTTGCCAAAGTCGAGCGTTTGCTTGGCGTCCACAACCTCTATGATCCGCGGCAGATCGATACGTTGCATCATGTCCAGCAAGCGCTCAAGGCCCACGCCATTTTTAAGCGCGACGTCGATTATGTCGTGAAAGATAATGAAGTCATCATTGTCGACGAGTTCACCGGGCGTTTAATGCCCGGGCGGCGCTGGTCCGATGGGCTGCACCAGGCGGTGGAGGCGAAGGAGCGCGTGCATATCCGCGAGGAAAACCAGACTCTGGCGACCATCACCATCCAAAATTATTTTCGCATGTATAAAAAGCTCGCGGGAATGACCGGAACGGCAGACACCGAGGCGACGGAATTCAAAAAGATTTACAAACTCGATGTCGTGGTTATTCCAACGCACCGCAACATGATCCGAGACGATCTTGCGGACGTGGTGTACCGCACGGAAAATGAAAAATACGATGCTGTGGTGGAGGAGATTGAAGAGCGCCACCAGAAGGGTCAGCCGATCCTGGTGGGAACGACCTCTGTGGCGAAATCCGAGCGGCTCTCGCGCATGCTCAAGAAGAAGGGCCTCAAACATAATGTCCTTAACGCCGTGAACCACGAGGCTGAGGCTACCATCATCGCTCAGGCCGGGCGATTCGGAGCGGTGACCATTGCGACGAATATGGCGGGGCGGGGCACCGATATCCTGCTTGGCGGCAACCCCGACTTCCTGGCTCGCTCGGAAATGGAGAATGAATGGATTCGTCGGGCGACGAAAATGCCGTCACAGGGATCCGCGCGTTACGAAGATGCCTTGAGGGAGCTTAGGGAGAAATACGAGGAGGAAACCCAAACGGCTGAGAGGCGCTACATCAAAGAGGGGGAACTTTACGGCAATCAGAGGAGCGAGGCGCTGAAACGTTCGACCGAGCTGCAACGGCAGATCCGAGAACTCTCTCCGTTTCGCGAGGCGCGCCAGCGCTATGAAGATCAGTCCGCCACCGAGTTGATTGAAGCGCTGCACGGAATGCGGCCCATTCCAGCTGCATATCTCACGGCCAAGGAAAATCTTGAGGCTATGCTTTTCGATGCGGGCAACGGAAGAGGAGGAGAGGCGGGAGAGGCATTAGAGGAGGCGCGCCGGGATTTCAGCGAGTTCATAGAGCGCTGGCAGCAGAAGAACGGCGAACGAGAGCGGTTGGTCGAAGTGTTGGACGAAAAACGGCGCAATTACGAACAACGGTTGCTGGATCTGGAATTCGAAAGCACTCTGGCGACCATGGTGCAGGGAGAAGAAGCGATTCTCGTGAAAGAATACGAGTCGGTGCATAAAGCCTTTGAGGAGGCGGAAGCGCGTTGTGAGGAGTTGCGTCTGCCGTATGAGGAGGTGATCCAAGAGGCGCAGCGCAATTACGAGACCAAGCGGCAAGAATATCTGCGAATGGTGGAGGACATTCGAGAGCAATTGGACAAGGCTCCGGACGAATACCGCCAGCGTTTCGACGAGGTATCGGGAAAATTCAACCAGGTATGTGTCGAGGAGCGAGATCGCGTCATTGGCGCCGGCGGGTTGCACATTCTAGGCACCGAGCGCCACGAGAGCCGACGCATCGATAACCAGCTGCGCGGACGCGCGGGGCGTCAAGGGGATCCAGGCTCGTCGCGTTTTTATCTGTCTTTGGAAGACGATTTGATGCGCATCTTCGGTGCCGACCGCATCCAGGGTATTATGAGCCGTTTGGGTATGGAGGAAGGAGTGCCCATTGAACACCGATTTGTCACCCGGGCTATAGAAAACGCGCAAAAAAAGGTGGAGGCCCATAACTTCGATATCCGCAAGCACCTTTTGGAATACGACGACGTCATGAATAAACAGCGCGAAGTGATCTACGGTCAACGGAGAGAAATTCTCAAAGGGGCGGCCTTGAAAGAGGAGGTTCTGGATATGGCTCGAGGGCTCGGGGGAGGCCTCCTGGGACGCTTTGCCGACAAAGAGGTTCATCCAGCGGATTGGGATTTGAACGGATTGCGCGATAGCTTTCATCATCAATTTAACCTGCGGTTCGAGCTTAAACCGGATGAGCAAGAGGAGATAACGGCTGATGGCCTGGTGGAGCTGGCCATGCAAAGGATTGCCAAAACTTACGAAGACAAGGAACAGCGGTTCGGCGCGCCCATGTTACGGCAGCTGGAAAAACTGATCATGCTCCAAACCATCGACAGTCTTTGGAAAGACCATTTGCTCAATATGGATCATTTGAAGGAAGGCGTCGGGCTGCGAGGTTACGGACAGAAGAATCCTCTTCAAGAGTACCAAAAAGAGGGTTTCGCGATGTTCGAGGAAATGGTCCAGCGTATTCAAGAAGATGTCGTGCAAAAGCTTTTTACCGTGGAGTTGGCGCGTGAGAGCGTGGCTCAGGATTTACAAATCCAGCAATCGCGCCCTCACAGGATGGTTTTAAGCCACGGCGTGGAGAATGCCGAGGCGAGTCGCCCCGAGTCGGTCAAGCGGCAGGGGGACAAGGTTGGCCGAAACGATCCTTGCCCCTGTGGCAGCGGCAAAAAATATAAGAGGTGTCACGGTAAATAAGACATTTTCGGCGGTGCTTCAAGATCCACATCCTCTCGATTCGCCATGGCTAAGATAAAGGTTCCTGGGTTCAGGTTTTCAGGCGTTGCTTGCGGCATCAAGAAGAGTAGGAACAAAGACCTTGCCTTGATCGTTTCCAATCGTCCTGCCACTGCCGCCGCTTTGTTTACGACCAACCGAGTTAAAAGTCCCGCAGTCCTTGTGGGCGTGAGGCAGGTTCGACGAGGGAAAATACAAGCGGTTGTTATCAATAGCGGAAACGCCAACGCGTGTACGGGAGCGCGAGGGTTTCGCGACGCTGAAACCATGTGTCGTGAAACGGGCTCGTTGCTCCGCATCGACCCCGCGCTCGTGATCCCTTCGTCAACCGGAATCATCGGTATTCCCTTGCCGATGGATAAGGTTTTGGGAGGCATCAAGGCCGCCGCCTCCAGTCTTTCCGTTGACGGCTTTATGTCTGCCGCAGAGGCCATCTTGACGACGGATAAGTTCATTAAAGTGGCGTCCGTGAAGCGCCGCATAGGCGGTAAAAGAGTTACGGTGGCGGGAATGGTCAAAGGCGCTGGCATGATCGCACCCAACATGGCCACCATGTTGGCCTACATCTTGACGGATGCCGCAGTTGATTTGCGCTGCTTGCGCTATGTTCTCCGCGAGGCCGCGGGTTCAACATTCAATTCCGTGACGGTGGATGGCGATATGAGCACCAACGACACCGTGTTGGTTATGGCTAACGGGCTTGCGGCCAATGCGGCTGTCAAGCGCGGCACGAGAGACGCGGACGTGTTTTTACAAACCGTCCGAAATCTCATGCTGAAACTGGCCCTGCAACTGGTGCAGGACGGCGAGGGAGCGACCAAGGTTGTAAAAATTCAAATCGAGCAAGCCCGAACCCTGGACGATGCCAAGAAAATCGCATTTTCGATAGCCGGCTCTCAGCTTGTGAAAACGGCTTTTTACGGCGAGGACCCCAATTTCGGTCGCGTCATGTGCGCGGTGGGATCTGCTGGAGTGCCTCTGCAGCCTGAAAAAATAGATGTGTTTTTTAATCAGATCGCGGTGGTGAAAAAAGGAGTGGGTTTAACGGCGCAGGAGAGGCAAGCCGCAGGCGTGCTCAAGCGTCCCTCGTTTACGGTGCGAGTGCGTTTAGGTCTGGGCAAAGGATCGACCTCGGTTTGGACCTCTGATTTGTCGCACGAATACGTTCGGATCAATTCGGCTTATCGAACCTGAGACTCCAACTTTCGAGGCGTCTGAACCAGGCATGCTTCAGTGCGCCGACAGTCCTGCTACGGCGACCTCCGGACCATCTTCGTGGTTCGCTATCAATGCGGTGTGGTCGCCGGCCCCGAGTTTAATGATGCGGTCTTTAAACTCGTGCAAATCTTTAGTTGCGTTTCTGGTATCGACCACCAACTTCGCCGACGAAACGATCTCGCGAAAATCATATACGCTGTGGTCGGTGATAATCACGACGCAGTCGTGACTTTCCAGCACCTCAGGAGAGAGTTTCATCGACCTCAATACGCTGCCGTTCAACTTGAGAGTCGGTACATAGGGATCGTTATAGGACAGCAACGCATGTTTACTGGTGAGCATCCGCATGACGTCAAGCGCCGGCGACTCGCGACAGTCGCTCACGTCCTTTTTGTAGGCAACGCCGAGGACAAGAATCTTGGAGCCGCGGATACTTTTGGATACGCGATTGAGACCTTCGGCGACCAGCGTAGTAACGACCGAAGGCATCATGCCATTGATTTCAGCCGCTAGACCTATAAAGCGGGCTTGAAAGTTTAGGGCCTTGAGCTTCCAGGCCAGATAATGAGGATCAATGGGAATACAATGGCCGCCCAGCCCCGGTCCAGGGTAAAATGGAATGAAACCAAAGGGTTTAGTTGCCGCTGCATCGATAACTTCATAGATATCGACCCCCAGCAGATCGCACATCAGAGCCATTTCGTTCACCATGCCAATATTGACGCTGCGAAAAGTGTTTTCCAGAAGCTTCACCATCTCGGCGCACTTAGTGTTGGAGACCGGGATGACGCGTTCGATGAACTGAGAATAAAAGAGCCTTGCCATGTCGGTGCAACACTCGGTGATGCCGCCGACGATTTTGGGGGTATTGTGCGTGTTGAAGAAAGAGTTGCCCGGGTCGATTCGTTCCGGAGAAAAGGCGAGGTAAAAATCTTTGCCGACCTTCAAGCCGGAACTTTCGAGTTCCGGCAAGATGAGTTCGTCTGTCGTGCCCGGATAGGTTGTGCTCTCCAGGACAACCAGCTGATCCATGTGAAGGTGTTTACGAATTTCCTCGGTGGCCGACAAGATAAATGAAATGTCCGGGTCCCGGCTCTTGCTGAGAGGCGTCGGCACACAAATGCTAACCGTGTCCGCATCGCGCAGCAGCGTGAAGTCGCTGGTGGGTACAAATCGGGCCTGTTGGACCGCTCCAGCAATCGTCATGTCGGCGACATCGGGTATGTACGATTTGCCTTGTTGGAGCGTGCTGATTTTGTTGGGATCGAGATCGATGCCGATGACGTTAAAGCCGGCGGCCGCGATTTCCATTGCCAGGGGCAGGCCGACGTAACCCAGGCCGATGACTGCAGCGGTGGCTTGTCGGTTTTCGAGTTTAGTTCTCAGCGTGGTCAAGTTAGTATACCTCTCGTGTCTTTAAGGTCGCTTTGCCGGCCGTACGATTCATTTTGAATTCTTGGATTCGTATATTGTATTTTTCGATAAGCTCATAGAGATTGACTCGGCTTACTCCGAGTTCCCGCGCGGCGCGCGCCACAATCCCTCGGTGTCGGGTAAGCGCTTTTCGTACGAAGTCCATCTCGATTGCTTTTTTCGCAAATTTTAAATTCACATCGGTGGGAATTTGATCCAAAGCGAACCCCAGATCGCTCGGTTTCAAGGCCGCGTGGGGGCTCAAAACGACTGCGCGGCTGATGAGATTTTCTAATTCCCGCACGTTCCCGGGCCAGGGATGCATCAAGAGCGCTCCTTCTGCCTCAGGGGTAAGTGAGATCGGCGGTTTACGGTGCTCCTTGCATAATCTTTTGAGAAAAAATTGCGCCAACGGAATGATATCTTCTTTTCTTTCCCTCAAGGGTGGAATGTCCAACGGCACCACTTTGAGCCGATAGTAAAGGTCTTCACGAAAAACATGGTTTTCCATGTCTCGTTTGAGATCGCGGTTGGTCGCGGCAATAATGCGTACGTCGAGCTCGAAAGAGTGGGTGCTGCCGACTCTCTCGATCCTCCGATTTTGTAGAAAGCGAAGAAGTTTGACTTGCAGGGACGGAACCAATTCTCCGATCTCATCGAGGAATAGGGTGCCGCTGTGGGCCAGCTCGAATTTACCTCGCTTTTGCGCGTGAGCGCCGGTGAAGGCCCCTTTTTCATGGCCGAACAGTTCACTCTCCAAAAGGTTTTCAGGTATCGCGCCGCAGTTTACGACAACGAACGGATTTGATTTTCTTGGACTCTGCTTGTGGATCGCCTGCGCGACGACCTCTTTTCCTGTGCCGCTCTCGCCGCAGATGAGGACCGAGATGTCGGATACTGCGACACGTTCCACGAATCGAAAAATCTCCCGCATGTTTTTGGAGTTTCCGATGATACCGTGAAACCCTTCTTCGGAGCTCGGGTAGGTCTGCTGAATCTGTTGTTGAAGTTGGTGAATGTGCAAAGCGCGTTGCATCATGACTTTGATGTCATCGAGGCGAATGGGCTTGGAATAATAGTCGAAAGCCCCCATACGCACAGCTCGTAAAGCGTTGGCATTGTCGTTGTTTCCTGTAACTACGATAACCCGTGTGGACGGCTCGTGGGAGAGCATACGCTCCAACAGCCGCATCCCTCCGAGGTCCGACGGGTTCTGAGGATTCAAGGAAAGGTCTAACGTGACAACCGGCGGTTTCTCGTTCTCAAAAATGCTAACAGCTTCACCTTCATTGGAGGTGGTGAACACTTCGTATTCGGACTCCAGCGCCCACCGCAGCTGTCGCAGAATATTTTCTTCGTCGTCAACTAATAGAATTTTTTCCTTCACTTACGCCGGTTCCTTTCTCTGCTACGTTCATAGCGTCGGAAACTCTAATTCAACTATCGTGCCAGTGTTGACTCGACTTTCAACTCGAATATGGCCCCCATGAACTTCGACAATGGAACGGGTGTGGCACAGCCCGATTCCCATGCCTTGTTTTTTGGTCGTTTGAAAGGGGCGAAATAGCTGCTGCAACTGCTCGGCTGGGATACCACAGCCGCTGTCTTTGATTTCCGCGGTAATTTTTCCTCCCTGGGGCTCTGAAACAGTGACTTCCACGGCTCCTTCTCCTTTAGGGAGGCTCTGAATCGCATTTAATAAGAGGTTGGTGAAGGCTTTTTTTAATAGCTCCGCATCTCCCGCGATGAGGGGGGGATTTTCTGCGGGCGGGAATGTCGTGAGCAGTTTCAGGCCGTTTCTTTGCCCTAGTTTCAATTCGTCAAAGGTGTTCGCAAGAACCTGTAGAATGTTCACCGGCTGTTGTTTTAAAGAGAATTGCCCTCTTTGCACAGAAAGGCTCGCTATGACATTGATCATTTTGTCCGTCGTCTGAGCAAAGGTTGCGAAAGCATCGGTAAGAAAGGCCGGATTGTGACTCAAGCGTTTGGCGTTTTCCAAGGTCATGCTTTGCAATGTTGCAAGATTCTTCAAGTCGTGAACTATAAAGGATGCGAAGCGATTAAACGATTCCCATTCTCGTGCCAACAGAAGCTCTTCAGAAAGCTTATGGGTTAAAATCAAATGTCCGAGTTGACTGCTGATGCTGGACAACAGCCGGTCATCTTCCTTGGATTGATCTCGACTGGCGATTTCGCGGCCTACGCCCAATATGGCCAGCACCTCGTTATCTCTTTGAACGAACAGTAAGCGCCTGACGCCCATTTCATTGAGGGCCGTTACATTGTCGATTGGAAAAACCGGGTCTGCAGGGTCACTATCCGGTTCAGGAACCGCGTGGATCCCTTGGAGCTCGCGGGGTGTCGGCTTTCGTATTAAACGAAGAGAAGAGGATCCGGCCGTTTTGAGGGTCCCGGATTCATGACAGTACGCCAGAGCATACGCTTCGGAGCCCGTCGAAGGGCGTAGCCAGATGGCCACTTGGCGAACGAACATGGAGTCGGCAATGAATTCAGCCACTCGAGGTGCCACATCGTTGAAGTTCAAAGAGCCGCTGGACTTTTGAGAAAATTTCATCCACAGGTCGCGATAGTCGTATTTGTTGCGGAAGAAATTTCTGGTCAGAAAACCTTCAGCGGAACGTTTCAAGTTGGGTGATAGGTAGACAAACAGGAATGCCGCAACCAGAGCAAAAACCGTGGCGGGAAACAAAGCGTCGTATCCAACCGGTTGAGCCAATCGAAGAAGATCAAGGATGCTGCCGGAAATGATAAGATAGATGATCGCCGCTGTGACGGTCAGGCTGCCGAATACTATGCGCCGGGACACACGAATCTTCACTTCCCAAAACGGATGTTTTACAAAGGCATAAGAGAGAAACCCTAGCCCCAGTGAAATAACCGCAACCCCAGAGTGCAGCAGGGACTGGGAGATGTAGGAGTCCACCAAAACGCTGCAGGAGACGTATCCAAAGTACACCACAAAACCGAGAAAGGCGACGAAGATAAATTTAACGGACTGCAGTTGGGAACGACCGGCATTTTTCACGGTGGTATCGAAAGACAGCAGCACGACAACACACGAGATGAGAGTGTTAAGAAACAAAAACCTTCGGCTGCTCTCGATGATGATAATGGGTTGATCCAGAATGCCCGTTACCCACTCAATCAACTGTCCGGTCATCATTTCGCGCACAAACAATACGAGAATAAATATCTGCAGCGCGTAATAGCAAAGCCAGGCCCGGCTCAAGCGATTTGCTGCTCCCCGGCCAAGGGTATGACTCAACGGGGTGATCCCTAAAGGCGTGAGAGCTATGCCCAGCGTGATCAGCAGTGCTCCTTGGAACGAATTGGCTGATTGCCCGAGTAAAAGCGAGCCCAGTTCAAAAGCCAAGAGCGGGATCAGAGCGAGCAGGAGAAATAGGACGCTAGGGTGCCGCTTCGCTTTGGTGATCAAATACACGAACTGGGCGACTAAGACGATGAGGTTCGCAGTCAGCAAAATATTTACAAAAGAGGTCGAATTCATGCTTGTTCAGACAAACGAGTGGAACGGTTGCGTTGTTTGGGGAGCAATATCAGTGCCATAAACTTTCCTTCGAAGCATGCTTAGACAAGAGCTTAGCGGCCCTGGCGATCTTAAATGACAGGCCTACCTGCCCGAAGATTTTTTATTAAGCAAAAAGTGGAAAAAAAGGACCGATGATGCAGGCGCGTAAACAAACCGCGAACGAAGTGAATTGTGCGTTACCGCCGGGTGTCGTCGAGCCACCCGTAATTGATAAAGTTGCCGTGGTGATACGCTGCCGATGCACCCGTAGAGTTTCAAGTGATCGTCCATTTTCCGGTTCTTGTGCCGCGCAGTGTCGCGACACGCGAAAAGACTTTTTAGGCGTTAAGAGAGCGGTTGGGGGCTTTTGAGAGTTTAGAGCAAACCGGATTTGAATACCGTAGCTGCGATGCCCTTTCACTTGATAGGCAAGGCGTCGCCAACCTGTAAGCTTTTCTGACAAAATCCTTGATTATCGGAGCATCTTGTGGCAAAAACGATCAGTAGAGAAGTGAGATTTTTATAAGGATCGCATTCCGTGAAGGAGAGCGTCGGATGGCTCATACACTAGTTAAATTTCCTTCCTATCGCCTCCGTCCCCCGATCCCGTCAACCGCCAAAACGGTCGCACAAAGCAGTCGCCCTGATCTAAAGTCCGGTCCACAAGTAGCCGTAGAATCATCGGATTTATTACCCTGCGTACTTTACGAGCGCAACACCTCTGGGGATTTAACCTACGTATCGACAAATGCTTTCGAACTTCTCGGGATAGATCCAAGTAAATTTTTGGGCGGCCGTGAATTGTGGGAAGAGCGATTGCTGCGGGAGGATCTGCGGTTACTCTTGGAGAAGATCGAACGGCTCGAGGCAGCTGGATCCGGCTCGTTGGTTCACCGGATTCTTGATGATCGTGGGTTGCCCCGATGGGTAGCCCATAGCTTTAGAAAAATTCAGGTAGACCGCGTTGATGTCATACGCGGCTGCATGATACCGATGCCTGATGAACAACGTTTGCACAATGTGGACCGCGGAATCATTTCTCGGTTTATACACAAAATCGGCAATCAGTTCCAGCTGTTAAATCTCTCTGTTAATGCTTTACAAAAGGCAATGCCGGAATCGAAGGAATCTGAAATGCTGCAACAGACCGTGGAAAGGGCTATAGAAGTCACGCGGATGTTTTCAGATTACAGTCAAAGCTCACCATGCGTTTCCGATACAGATTTGTTTGAAATTCTCAACGCCGCGGTGGTGACACGGCGATCCTTGTTTGCCGCACGCGGGGTCGCGCTAGAGGAGGAAATCGACGAATCGGTGGGTCGTGTGACCATCGCCGGAGACCCTTTTCTATTGGAGTCCGCCATCGGCGGAGTTATTCAAAACGCCCTTGATGCCACCGAGCGTGGCGGCCGGGTCGTTTTTAAGGCAAGCGTGGAGATGGATGACGCATCGGCGCCCCCGGTAGCGCGACTATTGATTGCCGACTCGGGTTGCGGGATACGCGAAGAGGATATGGAAAAAGTCATTATCCCGTTCTACTCATCGAAAAAAGATCACGATGGTCTCGGATTAAGCATGGCGACTCGGTTTGTCGAAATGCTCGGCGGGGTACTTAAAATCGATAGTCTACCGGGAAAAGGCACTGAAATACGTATCGCATTTCCCACAAATGTGGCTAAACGGCTTTCCGATCGATAGGCTCACGCCAAAGTTTCCGCTACGTCAGACAGCGGCAATTGTAGTCGATTCGTATGTATAGCGTTTTAATCGTAGAAGACGAAACTCGTCTAAGAGAGCAGTTGGGTTACTTTTATGAGCAAGAAGGCTATAAAGTTGCCACTGCCGCCTGCGGCGAAGAAGGCATCGAAAAGCTCGCCGAAGAAAAATTCGCCATTGTGGTTTCTGATGTGAAAATGCCCGGCATCGATGGTTTTCAGCTGGCGCGTCATGTGCGGGAAAAATATCCGGATACCGATGTGATATTGATTACCGCGTTTGGCAACATCAAGCAGGCCGTGGAGGCTATGAAGTTGGGAGCCAGCGACTATATCACCAAACCCTTCCAACCCGAAGCGATCCGTCTGGTCAGCGAGAAGCTGATCGAAAGAAGGCGTCTGCTGGAGGAGGTTCGTGAGTTACGGCAAAAAGTTGAGCACAGTCTGGAAAATATTCTCAGCAAAAGCCCCAAAATGTTCAAGGTATTTGACCTGATTCGATCCTTGGCCGAAACGGATTCGGGGGTGATGATTACCGGTGAAACGGGAACAGGCAAAGAACTGGTCGCCCGTGCCATTCACAATCTTAGCCGTCGCAAGGCGCGGCAATTTGTCGCCATCAACTGCGGTGCTTTTCCCGATACGCTCTTGGAAAGCGAGCTGTTCGGCTACGAGAAGGGGGCTTTCACTGGGGCGGTGCAGAGCCGAGCCGGTAAAATCGAATTGGCGGACGGCGGAACGTTGTTTCTCGACGAAATTGAGACCATGGCGCCTCCCATGCAAGTCAAATTGCTTCGGGTGCTCCAGGAACGAGAGGTGGAGCGCCTAGGGGCTAATCGACGCCTCAAAGTCGATATGCGAGTCATTGCCGCCACCAACGTCGATCTTTCCCTCTGTTTGGCCCGCGGCACGCTACGCGAGGATTTTTACTACCGCATCAATGTGATCCCCATCCAGCTACCTCCGTTGCGTGAACGATTGGAAGACCTCCCGCTTCTCATAAACCATATTCTCAGCAAACATCCCGTAGCCCGGGAAAAAAACCTGCGCCAGGTCGGACCTAAGGTGCTGGACCAAATGCTCACGTATCACTGGCCCGGTAACATTCGCGAACTAGAAAATATTCTTGAGCGAGCCATCGTAAAATGCCAAAGCGAGATCATTGAGGATGTTGACTTGCCGGCCCCCCCCCAGCGGGTCGTTGACCGCTATTACTCGAGCAATGGGGACGGCGTTATGTCGTTGAAACAGTGGCTGCTGCGGAGCGAGAAAGAATTCTTGAGAGGATTGTTAATCAAACATAAAGGTGGAATTTCCCAGACGGCGAAAGAGGCGAGGGTAGACAACAAGACGCTTTATAGAAAGATGAGGAGGCATGGGCTGCATAAGGAGTCTTTCAAGGATCTCGGCTAGTTGGACGTTCGTTCTTAGTGCGTGTGTCTATTTGCTTCTCCCTTCCCAGGGTTGGAGTGCGTTTGCTACTAAAGCCTCGCTCTCTGTAGGCCAAGAGTATAACGACAATATTTTCTTTGAGAAGAAAAAGGAGCATGATTTTATCACGAATATCACTCCTACCTTGAGCCTGTTTTACGCTCCGACGGGCCAAGCGGTACCGACGCTTAACTTGAACATCAGTCCGCAGGGACAGATCTATGCGCGACACCATGAACAAAATAATTTTGGTGATAATATTTCGTTGACTGGCGGTTACACCTATCAATATTCGCCCAGGCTCAATTTTCACATCTCCGATACGCTGCGCCGTAAGGGGCAAACACGGACTTCGGGCGAAACGGACGACAGGGCTAATCAGCCGCCAGGCGCGCCCACTTCGCCACCACTCCCGGGGAGTACTGTGTCGTCTCCCAGTTATCAAAATCTTGGCAATTTTGTTTCCGGCGGAGACAATATCAGCAATAATTTCTCAGCGCGGGGCTCCTACTTATTAATGCCGGATCTTAGATTTAACGGCGGATACTCTTTTGCCTATACGAACTTTATCGACAGCGGTGGAAGCGAGACCTTCCACACGCTGTCTTTCCGCGGTGTTTACAACTGGCAGCAAGAGCATAATCTCCATGCAGGTTATTCAATTTCCTTTGGAAAATCCCGTGACGGTGATGACCAGGTCATTCACAACTTCGACTTCGGCGATGACTACTTTACCAGCGGGCTATACAAGCTACAGCTTACGCCGACTCTAACCCTATCGGCCAGTACAGGCCTTTCCGTAAACACCGGAAGTAGCGGACCCCGGATAGCCAATAATTCCACCGTGACGCTGACTAAGCTTTGGGAAACGGCGACATTGACGGGAGGGGTGCGCAAAGGACTCACGCCGAGTTTTGGTGTTTCGGGAATTTCCGACACCACGACATTTTATACGAATTTCAACATGAGGATAACGGAAAAACTAGCAACCCATGCCGGGATCGATTGGTCGCTCTTCGATACACGCGATGTCAGTTTTAAGACCTTCACTGGAAAGATGGGGCTTCAGTATCAAATCACGCCGTGGTTGTCATCGAGCCTGGGCTATAATCACCGCCGCATGGACAGCGGCGCCGGTGCCAATAGAACGGAATTGCTGGAGGAGGGTAAAATCCAGAGCAACAGCGTCTTTTTAGTGTTGACCGTAAATTTCGATATCTGGCCTAACCTTGGTTTATCGAGGAGCATGACATCCCCCTCGCTTACACCCATCATTTCTACTCCTTTCCCAACGCCCGCAGCGACAGCGCCGCAATCTCAGCCTTAAGCGGAATATATTATATTGTTAGCCCTGCGCCATTAGTCGTTACTTCAGTCATCTTTGCATGGGCAAAATTGCCCATTCTTTTTATCCGCCATCTGCTTTAGGGCAGTTTGCTAAATATTAAACGCCCATCGTAAGTCCACAATGCTTGGTTTTATGCCGGTTTGAACCTCTCATAGTGCTCTTCATTGAAGATTTTGGCTGGTATGGAAATTGCGGAAGGGACCGCCATCTTTCGTAAAATTTGTATACAGACAGAGGGAAACGTTCGAAACCAACTTCGGCGAGCACAAATTACGCAAATCGATATAAGGGGGTTAAGAAAAAGCCTATGCACAAAAGAGTAATAATGGCTTTGGCTTTAGTGCCGCTAATTTTCAGCGGATGTGCGACCAAGGAACTGCGTATTCAGGAATTCCGAGTCGCAGAAAACACACCGGATCCGGCAAGACCTCCGGAAGAGTTCTACACGATCGGAGCGGGCGACGCCATCGGCATCAATGTTTGGAAAGAACCGACATTATCAAGCAATGTAACCGTTCGACCCGACGGTTATGTGACGCTGCCGCTCATCAACGAGATCCAGGTCGTGGGGTTAACGACGGGCCAGCTGCGCAAGCTATTGGAAGAAAAGTACAGAGAATTCACCGTCAACCCATTCATCACAATAAGCATTGGTAGCATCCCTTCCAGCGAAGTTTTTCTTGTCGGTCCAGGTACAGGGCGCAATGGGTCTTTTCCGTTGAAAGGTAATGAAACCGTGCTTCAGTTGCTCACTCGTGCGGGTGGACTCGGCATATTCGCGGATCGGAGCAATATTCGTGTCGTGCGAAGGGATAGGGATAAGATTACGGAGTATGTAGTGGACTACGACGCCATCATCAAAGGGGATCTCAAACAGGACATCCTGCTCCGCCCCGGTGATCGAGTAATCGTGCCCTAATCCATTTTTAACTAATTTTATTGAATAGAAAGCGCGGAGGAGCAAGGTGAACCCAACGACTGATTTTGATCTATCCAAAATTTTGGCAGGCTTTAATCGACGCAAAGGTTTGATATTTACCGTCGCTCTCATAGTATTCGCGTTGACGGCTTATCTGGTGACAACGATACCCAATGTATATCGATCCAGCACGCTCATCTTAATTACACCCCAGCGGGTTCCCAACTCGTTTGTCCATTCCACCGTGACATCGAGAGTCGCGGATAGAATACATGCGATCAGTCAAGAGATCCTCAGCCGCACCCGTCTCGAGAGCATCATCAAAGAATTCAGTCTTTATCCCGGGGGAGGACCGGCCACCACGATGGAAGATCGAGTTAGCACGCTGCGAAAAAATATTCGCCTAGACATTCGCCGCAACGATGCGTTTCAAGTCTCTTTCGAGGCGGGAAATCCGGAAACCGCGATGAAGGTCACCAATCGATTAGGATCACTCTTTATCGAACAAAACCTGCAGGTTCGAGAGCAGCTGGCGGTGGGCACCACGACTTTTATTAACGCCGAGGCGGAAAGACTGCGCAAAGAACTAGAAGAACAAGAAACGCTCGTCAACCACTATAAAGTCAACAACCGTTTCGAATTGCCTGATCAATTGGATACGAACTTGAAAACCGTAGAGCAAATGCGGTCCGAAGTGCAGAGCAATTCGGCGACATTGTCTTCCATGCAGGAGAGAATGCTGGGTTTACAGAAGCAAATCCTCGATACCGGCGAGCTGCTTCCCGGCACTGAAAAAACCCCGAATGTCGATTTTAAACAGACCCTTCCCGCTTGGCATAAAATGCAGTTACGCCAAAAGGAGCTGGACACGCTATTGCTCAGATATAGTGACAAGTATCCTGACGTGATCCGTTTGAAAAACGAAATTAAAGAATATGAGAAAGAGTTAGCCGGTGAGGTTACAAAAGCCAGGCCGGTCTCATCTCAGGCCGAAGCCATCCAGAATCCGCTTCGCCGGGTCATCGCAGAGCAAATCGAGGGCCTGCAATCCTCGATGAATGCCATTCAAATGACCAATGCCGAGTTGAAAAAAGCGATCGCTGTCCGCCAACAGCGAATCGAGAATACACCGCTGCGAGCGATCGAACTTTCCAAAGTCACGCGCACTTATAATATCACGCTGAGAAAATATCAGGATCTGCTAGCCAAAGGATTGGAGTCCCAATTGTCGGAGAATCTGGAAAAGAAACAAAAGGGAGAGCAATTTCAAGTTATCGATCCCGCCAATCTGCCTCTTGCGCCGGTTCGGCCCAATCGGCCGCTAATTCTTCTCGGAGGATTGTTGGCCGGCATTTTGGGAGGATTCGGCATCGTTTTTCTCCTGGATACTTTTGATCGCTCATTTAGAAGCAGCGACGATGTCAATGGCTTCGTGGATCTGCCGGTACTCGCGACCCTGCCAGCCATAATGACCCGGGGAGCGGTTTTGGACCGCCGGAGGGTTCAAGGGATGTTGGGCGCCTCGACGGTGGGTATAATAGCCGTCGGGTTGATTCTGATCCGGTTATTCGGCGCAAAATTCTTCTAGTTGGGAGCAAAATGATACCTGTTTACAACTCTTATTTTGGATTAACCGAGGCTCCATTTAACATCACCCCGGATCCGGGGTTCCTCTACATGAGCGCAAGCCATCGTGAGGCCTTGGCCCAACTGACCTACGGTATTAGCGCGCGACGAGGATTTGTCGTGCTGACCGGTGAAGTCGGGACCGGAAAGACGACTCTAATTCACGCTTTACTCCGACAATTGGCCGAGGACACTCAAACAGCCCTGATCTTCAGCGCGATTTCCAGTCCAGTGGACTTGCTACGCTATGTGTGCGAAGAGTTCAAACTCGTAGAGCCCAAACAACCCCGTGGGGAAGTTTATGACTATATGGCCCGGCTCAATGAATTTTTATTGGATCAGTATCGCCAAGGTCAAAACTGCGCGCTGATCATTGACGAGGCGCAAAACCTGGCTCCCGAGGTTCTCGAGAGCATCCGACTGCTTTCAAATTTCGAAACTCCGAAGGACAAACTCCTGCAGATCCTTCTCGTAGGGCAGCCCGAGTTGTCGGTGCGACTCAATGCCCCAGAACTGAGACAACTAAAGCAACGGATTATATTGCGCCACCATCTCCGTCCACTGTCCCTTAAAGAATTGCAAGATTACGTTGCCAATCGGCTTTCGATCGCCAATGGAGACGCAAAAATTTTCAGTCCCAAAGCCATCGAAAATGTATTCATCTATTCCACGGGGATTCCGCGGCTCGTCAATGTAATTTGTGATAACGCCATGCTAAGCGCCTATGCCCTGGAAAAGAAAGAAATTGACGCCGCCATTATTAAAGAAGTGGCGGAGGACTTGAGTCTTACTAGTACTTTACCGACTTCGGCAGCAGTCAAAAAAGAGTTTATATCCCCTCCGCCTAAAGGCATTTCGTCTACCACGACTTCGACCGGCGAACTCAACAAATCAGCGCCCGTGCAGATGAAAGCGCCGCCGCAGATGACAGCGCCAGTCCAGGTAACAGCGTCTCCTCAGATGACGGCACCAATCCAGGCGGTAACGCCGGTCCAACCGACAGTGCCAGTGCAGATGAAAGCGCCGCCGCAAATGACAGCGCCACTCCCGGCCCTAGCACCGGCGCAACAGACAGTGCCGGTTCAGGTAGTAACGCCAGTGCAAGTGAAAACGCCGCCGCTAGTCACAAATGATCGGCCGACGGTGCCAGCAGAAAACGGAATCGTTCCAGGGCGCTTCTTGGATACTGTCAGAGAAGCGCTCATCGAAGCCATGGGACCTATGGCCAAATTAGTTCTCGCCGAGCGGGTCAAACTTTTAGGGGCCGTCATGAACCGCTTCCCACGGGAAAAACTTGGAAATTTGATCGAGGGGGTTAGTCAGGAAATTTTCGACGAATCCATGAGGCATCAGTTTCGCCAGACAATCTCGGAGGGAGTTCGATCTCTACCAAAAGCCTAATTGAATCATGAGAACATGATGGGGCGGAAAGCAAGTGTGCGGGATATGGAAGGGATGCGGGTAAGGACTTTAAAGGGCCCGGCGAATTTCGTCATGTTGTGTAACGTGATCGAGGTTTCTATCGGCGCCGCTTCGACTTTTGATCGAACTAGAGGACTCGGCGCTGCAAATGGGTGACTTTGGGCAAACGAGGTACAGGTTAAATCAGAGCAAAAAAAGGTTACGGCTCGCTTATTGGACATAAACGTTTTAACCGGTTTTAGGAGAACAAGAGCATGAGTAGAGTGTTTGAAGCTTTAAACAAGGCAACGCAGGAAAAACAACAGCAGCCGGAACCACCACCGCAAATCGACGATCCAGGCGACGCTCTCGTGACCGAGTTGGAAAGCCCTGCTGCACCTTTGGAATGGCAACTCAATGGAAACGGTAATGTCGCCGAGATCCCTTTCACGTTGCCGCCGGTCGCCACCAACGGACACAAGTCGTGGCGTGAAAGCATTGAGGAGTTGTTTTTCGGTTGGGACCTGCGTCGCTACGTCAGCCATCCTATAGTTGCCTTGGAGCAGGACTCGGCTGCGTCGGAACAATATAAGATCCTAAGGGAGCAACTCAAAAGACTGCGCGCAGAATCAGGGGTTCGCTCGTTTGCTATCAGTAGTCCGGTGAAAAAGGACGGGAAGACGACGGTAGCCGTCAATCTGGCCGCAGCACTAGCTTTGGAGTACGAGGAGAAGGTATTGCTCATTGATGGTGATTTGCGTGCTCCGGGGGTTCATCGGTACTTTAACCTGCCTGGATCTCCCGGGTTGGCGGATTACTTGGGCTCGAATTCCCGCGGCAGCGTCAAAAACCTGGTACGCGAAACTCACCTGAGCGGCCTGTTGGTGCTTCCGGCCGGCAAACCCACGCATTTCGCCTCCGAGCTACTGGCCAAAGAAATGATGAGTCGCGTGATGCATGAGGTACGTGCCGAATTTCCTGGCTATCTCATCATCGTTGATTCACCACCGGTGCTAGCTACCCCCGATCCGTTAGTTCTGGCTCGCCAGGTTGATGGTATTTTACTGGTGATTCGGGCCGGCAGGACGCCGCGAGATTACCTGGCAAAGGCGTTACAGTCTTTTAATTCCAGCAAAATTCTAGGGATTGTGTTGAACGGAGCAGATTTTGGGATCGCTTCACAGCATTACTATTATTCTTCCAATAATGGCCATGGATGATCGATGCGGCTGTTTAACCGTTACTACACCGGGTACGATCTGCTGCTGGTGCTGGGGGATATAACCCTCACCTTTATCGCTACCTCCGCGGTTCGCGTCATTACAGTTTGGCTCGGCACGTCATCGCAAAGCCATTGGGGGGATTGGGCCCTCCAAGGCCTCGCTATGGCCTTGATCGTAGTTATTTCCTTCTACTACTCGGATCTGTACGCCATTGATCAGACCCTATCGGATAGGGAGTTGTTTCTTCGCTTCATGGGCGGGCTCGGTACGGCTTGGATTGTTATCGGCGTGGTGAGTTACCCGATACCAGATTTCGGTAAATCCATTTACGCCAGCGAAATGGCGCTGATGGGTGTCAGTCTTTGTCTTTGGCGCTTTGGCTTCATGCGAGTCATCAAACGGGTGGTGATTCGGGCCAAGGTTTTAATCGTCGGTGTACAGGCGATTGGCAAGCTAGTGGCCGAAGAGTTATGCCAACAGAAAAAATTGGGCATGGAGATCGTTGGTTTTGTCGGCAACAGTGCGGGTCACATTACCCTTTCGTACGGCAATCCCGTAAAGCTCACATTGCCGATGTTCGCTCCACAATCTTTGTTAGGCCTTGTTGAGCGTAATCGTGTCGATCGCATTTTGCTCTCAGACACCGAGAGTTGTGACCCGGCCTTCGGCAAGGATCTCGTCTCGGTTCGCGCACGCGGTGTGCCTATTGAAGATTGTCATTCCTTTTACGAGAGGCTGGCAAGCAAAATCGCCCTTACGAATCTGTCGCCGGAATGGATAGTTTTGTCGGGAGGGTTCAGACGAAGTGCGTTGGTCATCATCACAAAACGGTTAATTGATGTTTTCGCTTCTACTTTGGGACTCCTATTGAGCGCTCCTATTTCGATCCTTACCGCCATTGCCATTAAGCTGGAGAGTTCCGGCCCCCTATTTTATCGCCAGAAACGGGTTGGGCAAGGCGACAGAGTCTTCACGCTCTACAAGTTTCGCTCCATGGCAGAGGATGCCGAGAGGGGAATAGGCCCGGTATGGGCTGCGGCAAATGACCCGCGAGTGACGCGCGTGGGCCGGATCATTCGCAAGCTACGGATCGACGAGATCCCCCAGATGTTCAATGTCCTTAAAGGAGAGATGAGTTTTGTCGGCCCGAGACCGGAAAGGTCGTTTTTCGTAGAGCAATTGAAACAGAAGATTCCTTTCTACGATCTGCGGCACTCCGTCAAACCGGGGATTACCGGGTGGGCTCAGATTAGTTATCCCTATGGCGACAGCGAACAGGACGCGGTCGAAAAAATGCAATATGACCTCTATTACATCAAGCATATGTCGGCTCTGTTTGATGTTCAAATCATTTTTGAAAGCCTCAAGGTTGTCATCCTCGGCAACGGGGCTCGTTGAATGGTGCGAAGGTCATGTCAAGCATGAACGCACTAACTGTGGATGTGGAAGACTATTATCACGTGCTGGCTTTTTCCAGGGTCATTCCTCAAGAAGACTGGGATAGTTATCCCAGTCGTGTCGCCATGAACACCTACCGCTTGCTGGAAATTCTCGCCCGACAGGGTGCGAGAGCGACATTTTTCGTTCTCGGCTGGGTGGCGCGGCGCTATCCAAAACTCGTAGTCGATATTTCTAAAGCAGGCCACAAAGTAGGTTGCCACGGATATGCCCATCAACCGATCTATTCGGGAAGCCCGTTAGACTTCCGTAAAGATTTGCGAAACGCGAAACAGACATTGGAGGATGTGTTGGGTTTAGCGATTAAGAGCTACCGGGCTCCCAGTTATTCGATCGTTTCACGAACCCTATGGGCGCTCGAGATACTGGGAGAGGAAGGAATTGATTACGATTCGAGTATCGTTCCCGTCATTCACGATCACTATGGTTTGCCGGGAGCACCTCGTTTTCCGCATCTCAAAGACCTGGCCTGCGGCAGGACCCTTAGAGAATTTCCACCTTCCACCCTGCGGCTTTGGGGATGCAATGTTCCAGTGGCCGGAGGCGGCTACTTCAGATTGTTTCCGTACAGCTTTACCGCATGGGCCATTCGCCGCATCAATCAGGTGGAACGTCAACCGGCCATGGTTTATTTGCACCCATGGGAAATCGATCCCGAGCAGCCGCGAATACCGGCCTCCTGGCGATCGCGGTTTCGGCATTATCAAAATTTGGAATCAACCGAAAAAAAGTTCGTCAAATTGTTACAGGACTTTTCTTGGGCGCCGATGGAAGAGGTCTGGTCGGACCGTATGGACGGAGCAGCGGGGCGAGGGATTTAAATGGCGTTGAAAATCATCTCCGTGGTTGGAGCAAGGCCTAATTTCATGAAAGTGGCAGCTATCTGTGAGGCCATTGACGGGCACAATCGTCTGAAAGGAAAGCGAGAAATTGAACATGTTCTGGTCCATACCGGCCAACACTATGATACGAACATGTCCGATCAATTTTTCAACGACTTGGAACTTCCACGACCCGATATTTTTCTCGATGTCGGCTCCGCTTCCCACTCCGCTCAGACCGCCAAGATCATGCGACGATTTGAAAAGGTGTTGCTGGATCAAAATCCGCGTGTGGTGATCGTGGTGGGAGACGTTAACTCGACTGTCGCTTGTGCATTGGTCTCAAAAAAAACTTGGTGCAAGGATTTGGTTACTGGAGAGGCCTTCATGCCAACATTGGCGCACGTAGAGGCCGGATTGCGGAGCTTTGACCGGACCATGGCGGAGGAGATCAATCGAATCGTAACGGATTCCATCTCCGATATTTTGTTTACGACGGAAGAAAGCGCTAATCGAAACCTTTTATCGGAAGGTGTTTCCGTGGATAAAATTTTCTTTGTCGGCAACGTCATGATTGACACGTTGCTGCGGCACCGATCCAAGGCCGACGATTCGACTATTTTGAACGATCTACAATTGTCGGGCCGCAGAGGGATCAAATCCTATGCGCTTTTGACTCTCCATCGGCCGTCCAATGTCGATGATACTCGCACTCTGGAGATTATGTTAGAGGCCTTTTTGGAACTGTCCAAACAGATGCCGGTGATATTTCCCGTCCATCCGCGTACTCTCAAGCGCATCCAAGAGGCCAATCTGGGTGATTATTTTGTGGATCATTTTCTGGATGGGCCTGAGCCCTGGGACTCACGCGTTCGCATCCGCCTGGTTCCGCCGCTAGGATATTTGGATTTCTTACGCTTAATGTCCGCCTCGAGGTTAGTGATGACCGATTCTGGAGGCATACAAGAGGAAACCACAGCGTTGGGGATTCCCTGTATTACATTGCGAGATAATACCGAAAGGCCCGTGACCCTAGAGCAAGGGACGAATATTTTAGTGGGTACTAACCCTGGGCGCATTGTGAAGGCTTTTAACAGTGTGTTGGCCGGCGGGAGTCAGTCTAGACCCAAACCTCAATTGTGGGACGGAGAGGCGGCCAAGCGCATTATTAAAATTCTGGCGGGAAAAGCGATTCCCCACAACGCCACACACCCTCACGACTGGGGTCATTCCCGGGAAGCGTCCATCCAATCTTAGGCGGGAAACACGCATTACGATGATTTGCAAAATACAAAAAGATTATGACCCTCGTTGGGACCCGTTCGTTCTCGGCCAAGCGGACGGCACCTTTTTTCACTTGTGGAGGTGGAAAGAGGTGGTGCAGAACAGTTTCAATTACGAGCCCTTTTATCTGGCAGCGGAGGAAGACGGAGCGATTCAAGGTGTGCTCCCTCTATTTTTGGTCAACAGTTATCTTTTCGGTCGCAGCATGGTGGCTATGCCCTTGGCTGTTTACGGGGGTATCCTAGCGAAAAACGAAACGGCCGTTGCGGTTTTATTACAAAACGCAACGGAACTCGCGCAACACCACAAAGCCAGGTACCTGGAAATCCGCGGTAACCCGTACAGCGATCTACAAAGCCGGCATCTTACTACCGATGGATGGATTGCCGCTAAACAAAAAAACCTTTACGTGACCTTTCTCGGCTCCATCGACCCGGATGATGAAGCGAATTTGGCCCGTATCCCTAGAAAACAGCGCCGCATGGTTCGACAGGGAGAAAAATACGGCCTCAGATTTATTGCGGACAACCTTCGTTTACGCGAATTTTACGATGTTTATGCCGCCAGCGTAAGAAATTTGGGAACACCGGTCTATAGCGTTTCTTACTTTGAGCAATTGGTGAAAACTTTCTCAGAGGACTGCCGGGTATTCCTCGTTGAACATCAGGGGAAGATTGTCGCTGGTGTGCTTACCTTTTTCTTCAAAGACCAGGTCATGCCTTACTACGGAGGGGCTTTAAGGGAAAATTTGCAACTGGCGCCAAACGATTTTATGTACTGGGAACTCATGCGTTACGGCGCGGCTAACGGCTATAAGATTTTTGATTTCGGCAGAAGCAAAGAGGGAACGGGCCCCTATAACTTTAAACGACACTGGGGGTTCGAAGCGCGCCCGCTGCCATATTGGTATTTTCCGCTGGGCGGTCATTCGATACCCGATACGAGTCCCCTGAATCCAAAATTCCAATGGGCCATTCGTATGTGGCGCGGCTTACCGCTCAAAGTCACGATGATGTTGGGGCCCCATATCGTAAGGCATATTCCGTAGCCGCTGCGCCATCTTTTGGCGCAAATGGAAACGGCCCGGTAGCAAAACGGAGACAGGTCAACGAAATGAAAATCCTTTTTTTAAGCCACCGGACCCCGTTCCCGCCAGACAAAGGGGACAAGATTCGCTCTTATCATCTGCTCTCTCAATTGGCCAGACGACACACCCTATCCTTAGCCTATTGGGTCGATGATCCAAGAGACATGGAGCACGCCGATGAATTGAACCGCATTTGTCGCGGCCGGCTGTTTTATTTGCCACTAAGTGCTTGTGGTGCCAAGGCCAGAGCGCTTTGGTCCCTCGCCAGAGGAAATAGCTTTTCCGAAGGTCATTATTATTCTACCGGTTTTCAGAGCGCCATTGATGCCCTCGTCAAAGAGGAGAAGCCTGACCTTATTTACGTATTTTCGTCTCCTATGGCGCTCTATGTTGAAAAGTTTCGAGGCATTCCAACGATCATCGATTTCGTGGACGTGGATTCGGATAAGTGGGGACAGCTGGCGGAGTTTGTGAGCGCTCCCCTCTCGATGCTCTATCGACTGGAACAGAGACGATTAGCACGCTTTGAATTCCGCGTATCGGCCTGGTCCCGCTCCAATCTCTTCGTCTCTCAGGCCGAGGCGGATTTGTTTCGGCAATTAGGCGGGCAGGGAGAAATCGTGTCTTTACCCAACGGCGTGGAGATGGGTCTTAGGCGGTTACCGAGTCGAGAGGAATATGGGCAAGTTCTTAAAGCAAAGAGAACGAATCGCTCCTCGCCCATTAAAATATCGTTCGTCGGAACCATGAATTACTACCCGAATATCGACGCGGTGTTGTATTTTGCGCAGGACATTTTTCCGTTGATCCGACATAAATACAATCAAGCGATATTTGAGATCGTTGGTCGTTTTCCGCCGAAATCCGTGCGTCGGCTAAACGGCTTAAACGGGGTTCGGGTGCTGGGAGAGGTGCAGGATGTACGGTCTTTACTGATTCACGCTGATGTGAGCGTGGCGCCACTACGGATTGCTCGAGGCGTGCAAAACAAAATTCTGGAGGCCATCGCGATAGGCATTCCTGTGGTGGCTACACCCCAGGCGGTTCGGGGACTTGAGGTTCGAGAAGGCGATGAAATTCTTATCGGAGACTCCCCCGAGCAATTTGCTCTCCAGGTTCTGCGCCTCCTAGATGATGTCCATCTCCGCAATCAAATCACTAAGCGGGCGTGGAACCGTGTCAATCAGCTGTACCGCTGGGACGTTGTTGGGGCAAAATTGGATGGTCTCATTGCAGGAATGGAGACGGACACCGCAGCAAGGCCGCGTCTAAGAGACATGCCGATTCGCTACTAGATCAAGACCAAGGTTGTAAACGTAAAATTATTACGTGAAAGAATTGCGTCGGACGCTGTCAAAGGAGTGTCATTGAATAATTCATCGCCAAGCACCGCAAAGAGTTTCGCGGGCGCTCCAACAAATAGCGTTATGCCATTGGGTTGGCAAGGTTGGGCCAAAATACCTGCAGAAGATGGCATCTATCTTGTCGTTGACGGCTTTGCGGTAGTCAAGGGAAACTCATTTGAAACCGCCGGAACCTCCAATATAGGCAACAACATACAGTCCATCATTCAGCTCTATCGAAGAGAGGACGCTGATTTCATTAAAGGGCTTCGGGGTTCTTTTGCTCTGGCGCTTTGGGACTCCAATCGTGAGCGTCTTTTTCTCGCCACAGATCCTCTGGGCACAAAATCGCTTTATTACTGGTGCTCGGGAAAAAAGATCGCTTTCGCTCCGCGCCTTTCTTGGCTCGCTTCAACGCCTGAAATCCCGATATCGCTTGATCCGAACAGCTTGTATTTTTATTTGAACCACTCCTTTATTCCTGCTCCGTTTACGATTTACCAGAGCATTAGGCGCCTTGAACCCGGACAATGCCTCTCATGGAGTCAGGGGCGCGCGTCTATTCGGCAGTATTGGGACATAACTTACGAAGAAGAGCCGAAATTAACCGAACGTGAAGCGGCTTCAATGGTGCGCACCTCGCTAGAGGAATCGCTGCGTTTTTTGCTGCAATGCGGAATGGGTGAAGTAGACGGACTCGGCTCCTTTTTGAGCGGAGGCACGGATAGCAGCACTGTCTTAGGTTTGTTGAGTCAAATCAAAGGGGAACCGATCCAATCTTTCTCGGTAGGCTTTGACGAGGGTGGGTACAACGAGATTCATTACGCTCGCGTCGCCGCGTCGCATTTTAAAAGTCTTGCCCATGAGACGTTCGTCCGTCCGAAGGAGGCTCTTGACGCCATTCCGGCCTTGGCGGAAGCTTTTGACGAGCCGTTCGGCAACAGCTCGGCGCTCCCCACCTATTTTTGCTTGGATATGGCGCGTCAGGCGGGTGTCAACGTGATGTTTGCCGGCGACGGCGGTGATGAGCTCTTTGGCGGGAACGAGCGTTATACAACGGAGAAGGTCTTTTCGCTCTACCAAGAGATTCCAGGAGCCCTCAGACGTTGGATTGATTTTGGCGCAGAGGTCTTGCCTCCGTTATTTCACTTGCGCAAGTTTAAAAACTACGTGCGCAAGGCGAATCAGCCGGCCATCGAGAGGTTCTTCGCCTATCAATTGTACTTCCGAGATCATGCTCACGAGTATTTATGCGATGAATTCATGGAGTCGTTGGACGTGGAATTTCCGCTGGAAGTTCCGAAACGACACTATAAGCGGGCGGGAAATGTTAGCCCATTGAATCGCCTTCTTTACGTAGACCTCAAGCTGGCCATCGCGGATAACGATCTTATCAAAGTCAATCGCATGGCCGAGAGGCATGGTGTCGACGTGCGCTATCCGTTTTTGGATCCTCTTGTCAGTCAAGCGGCAGGGAAGCTACCGGTTGGCATGAAAGTGAAAGGCTGGTCCAAAAGATACATTTTCAAGAAAGCCTTTAAAAACTTATTACCAGCAGAGATTTTGCGAAAGAAGAAACATGGATTCGGGCTTCCTACGGGTGATTGGTTGAGGGACGACCCCGGTTTTCGCGATCTCGCCCGATCCTTACTGTTGGATGCTCGCTCGGTGCAGCGGGGCTACTTTAAGCGGGCGGCTCTCGAGAAGCTTTTGCAACTTCATGCCGGCGAGACGAGCAGCTACTATGGCTCGCATATATGGAATTTTATAATGTTAGAGCTGTGGCATCAGACTCACGCAGACAAAAACGCGGCACTCTCCTAATATTTCAAATCTTATTCTAACTCAACATGTTTCTGGAATGCTTTTTGCCACTAAAGTTTACAGCTATCAATTTTCGCAGGATTTGAGGCAGGTTTGCCTCAATTAGCCCTTTCCTTGCTGCTTTGATGGCGCATTTGTCGGATTGCCTAGACAAAATTTGTCAGGACCGGCCCGATAAGCGTTTTAAGGTACAATTTTCTAACCGGACGGTCTTCGTTACTGTCCCGCAATCGAGCTGCCGATGCAGCGATGGCGGAAGCCCACCCGAATTTGGAATTTTTGTCTGTGCTTGGTTGCGTCGCGCTTTACGATGTCCAAACAAAATCGTCAGATTGCTTGATACGATGACAAAAGGACTCGTTTTAAGTGGTGGGAGAGGAACTCGGCTTCGACCACTTACATATACGGCTGCCAAGCAGCTCGTGCCTGTAGGCAACCGACCGATTCTTTTTTACGTTCTTGACAATCTTAAGAATGCCGGAATAGAAGAAGTCGGAATTGTTATCTCGCCTGAAACCGGAAATGCCATACGCAATGCAATTAACGATGGTCGCTCTTGGGGTTTCCATGTGGAATATATTCTCCAAGACGAACCCTTGGGACTTGCTCACGCCGTAAAAGTCGCTCAACCATTTCTCGGTGACGATTCGTTTATCATGTACCTCGGAGATAATCTGATCGGTTCGGGTGTACGAGAGTACCGGAAAAAATTTGAGGCGTCTAAAGCAGATGCCGCCATTCTACTCAAAGAAGTGGATAATCCTTCCGCTTTCGGGATTGCCGAGGTTGATGGAGAGGGACATGTTGTGCGCTTGGTTGAAAAACCCAGATACCCTAATTCGAACCTCGCGTTGGTAGGAATTTATTTTTTCACGGCAAAAATCCATCAAGCCATTGCTTCGATAACGCCTTCGTGGCGCAAAGAGTTGGAGATCACAGATGCGATTCAGGCTCTCTTAGAAGATGGGGCTCAAGTCATGAGCCATTGCATTGATGCCTGGTGGCTAGACACCGGCAAAAAAGACGACCTCTTAACAGCGAACACTATCGTACTCGATGAATGGGTCCAAAGGCATCTCGAAGGAGCAATTGATCCAGAAAGCCAGGTCACCGGGCGTGTTCAACTTGGCAAGGGCAGCGAAATCATTCGTAGCACGGTACGCGGTCCCGCGGTCATCGGTGAAAATGTGCGAATCGAAAACTCCTTTATCGGGCCATTCACCTCCATCGGTAATGGCTGCTCCATTGATTCATCCGTGCTTGAGCACTGCGTACTTTTGGAGCAGGCCCGTGTCTCGCATGTTGATCGACTCGAAGACAGTCTGATGGGGAAAGGTTCTTCCGCTGTAAAGGATCATAACTGCCGTCAAGCGTACAGGCTGATGATCGGCGATGACTCCGAAGTGCTGCTCTAATGGCTTTTCGATTTACAGTAACGCATATCCCTGGAGTGCTGGTTATCGAACCGCAGGTTTTCCAAGATGATCGTGGTTTTTTCATGGAAACTTACAAGCGCAGCGAATTCGCAAAGCATGGTATAATTGAAGGTTTTGTTCAAAGCAACCATTCTCGCTCCTCCAAAGGAGTTTTGCGGGGGTTACACTACCAGAGGGAGCCCAAAACCCAGGGCAAACTCGTGCGCGCTCTTGTTGGCGAGGTCTTCGACGTCGTCGTGGATCTTCGGCACTTCTCGCCAACCTACGGCAACTGGCTGGGAATTTCTCTGTCGTCGCAAGACAAGCAAATGATTTATGTTCCACCAGGTTTTGCTCATGGGTTTTGCGTTATCAGTGATTCAGCGGAGGTCCAGTACATGACGACTGCGGAGTACGCACCGGATGCGGAGGCGGGCATCATCTGGAACGACCCCGATGTGGGAATCACTTGGCCAGTAAATAATCCGTTGATTTCCTTTAGGGATCGAAGTTGGCCACGGTTGCGTGACGCAGATAATGATTTTAGTTATCGGGCAGCGGTTTAAACGACAATCAAATTTAATTACCAACCCAGGGTCTTTACCCCAAAGTCAGTTGCCTGCGGTCTGTTGGTTTGGTGGCGCAGGCGAAAGGTGCTCGGATGAAGACTATTTTGGTTACGGGCGGTTGCGGTTTTATCGGCAGCAACTTTATTCGGTTGCTTTTAGCGGAACGCGATTATCGGGTTGTTAATCTCGACAAACTGACCTACGCGGGTAATCTGGAAAATTTATTGGGTACCGACGCAAAGCGTTATAAATTTATTCAAGGCGACATCGGTAACCGAGGTGTCATAAACGGTTTACTTCAAGAGGAGAGACCCTGGGCTGTCGTCAATTTTGCTGCCGAGTCCCACGTAGACCGTAGTATCCTTGACGCTTCCCCTTTTATCCAGACCAACGTCGCTGGGGTTCAATGTCTCCTCGATGCGGTACAGCGCTCTTCAGTGGAGCGCTTTCTACAAATCTCAACGGATGAAGTTTATGGCGATAAAGAGGGACAAGAGCCGTCTGTTGAAGACTCAGTCTTGGTTCCCAGCAGTCCATATGCTGCGAGCAAGGCGGCGGCCGAACTTCTTTGCATGGCTTATCAGCGCACTTACGGCTTGCCCCTATTGATTACTCGCAGTTCCAACAACTACGGACCTTATCAGTTTCCGGAAAAACTGATTCCTCTTCTCATTAACAATGCTCTTCAAGGCTTGAAGCTCCCCATATATGGCGACGGTCGGCAGGTTCGGGACTGGCTATACGTAGAAGACAATTGTTTGGGAATTTTGTCGGCGCTGGAAAAAGGTAAGCTAGGGTCCGTCTACAATATCGGGGCAGGCGAGGAGCGGATGAATCTGGAGGTAGTTGAAGCTGTTTGCCGGGCAGTGGCAGAGGAAACAAAAGCCGATATTGCTTACCTTTTACAGCAGATCGAGTTTGTCACAGACCGCCCGGGACATGACAGACGTTACGCGATCGACACCTCGAAGATACGTTCGGAACTCGGCTGGAAACCACAAACATACATAACTCGGGGGCTCACTCAAACAGTGCGCTGGTACTTGAATCACAATGACTGGATTGCCCGTGTCACTTCCGGTGACTACCGCCGCTACTACGATTCCGTGTATGTGCAAAAGTGGACAGATGGAAGTGAGCGGCGAGCGGTTAGCAGTGGGGAGTGACCATTCATCCGTTGCCTGTGGTTACTGGTAAGTTGTCAGTTCAGCAGCCTTGGCCGATGAGATAGTGAACTGTGGGCGGCAGAACGCGAATTGCTGTCATAGGTAGTACGGGTCAGTTGGGTAGTGATCTGGTCAACGCGTTGGCCAACAGCCAGCGCAACGACGTGCTACCCTTAAGTCATGAGCATGTAGAAGTATGTCGGCAGGAATCGGTACGAAATGCACTCGTACGAGCCAGGCCACAAATTATCGTCAACTGTGCGGCCTTTGTACGGGTGGATGATTGTGAAGACCAAGTGGATACGGCTTTTCAAATAAACTCGCTCGGAGCGCTCCACGTTGCCCGCGCCTGCGCCGAAATTGATGCCCTTTGTGTTTATATCAGTACGGATTATGTTTTCGACGGAACCAAAGGCACAGCCTACGTAGAAAACGATCTCCCTTGTCCAATTAACGTCTACGGCGCATCAAAATTAGCCGGAGAATATCTTGTTCGCCAAGCCGCCCCACGATGGCTAATCGCAAGAGTCGCAAGCCTTTTTGGCAAAAGTGGAGCGCGAGGCAAAGGGGGAAATTTTATTGAAGCGATCCTCGAAAAAGCAACGAAGAACGAGTCCCTGCACATTGTAAACGATGTCTGGATGTCGCCCACTCATACTCGAGACGCAGCCGACGCTTTGGCCGAGTTACTACAAGTGGAGTATGAGGGAGTCATACACTTAACCAACGCCGGCGCTTGCACGTGGTACGAATTCGGTAAGGCCGCGTTGGAATTAGTCGGCCTCAATGTTTCCATCGATCCGGTTCGGTCGACAACCTACCGGACTAGGGCCCGCCGCCCCGCCAATTCGGCGCTTGCGAGCAAAACTGCACAAACTATTCTATCGCGCATGCTTCCCACATGGGAAGAAGCCTTACAAAACTATCTTATCGAAAAAAGGTATCTTGCGGCATAGACGTTTCGAGAAGACCAAGAGGTTTATTCCTGTTCACTTCGCGGCGGATGATAGCGGACAAATCTGAGATGGTACGAACTTCGATTATTATCCCAGCGTTCAATGAGGCAGAAAACCTCACGCGAATTTTGCCGCCAGTATTGGCTCAGGTCGGCCCGATGGATGAGGTGATTGTCGTTGACAATGGATCGCTTGATGGCACGGCGAACGTTGCATCCACATGGGGAGTGCTAGTTGTCAAAGAATCTGTTCGGGGGCGTTCTCGTGCACGAAACAAAGGAATCGAGTCGTCTCGAGGAAAGGTGCTCGTCTTTCTCGACGCGGACTGTCATCCATCTCCGGATTGGCTCCATAATCTTTTAATGCCATTTGACAAATCGGAGGTAGGTTGTGTAGCTGGGGAAATACGGATTTTGAACTCAGGCACTCGACTCGGTCGATATTTGAATTCCAAAGGTCACTTGTCGCAACAAGTCAACTTTGCTCATCCTTTCTTACCTTACGCTGGATCGGGTAACGTGGCGTTCCGACGGGAGATACTAGAGCAGATCGGTGGGTTCGACGAAGAACTGTATTCAGGACACGACGCCGACATTTGCTGGCGCATGCAACTAGAAACAAATTACCAAATCGTTCTGTCGAGCGATGCGGTGGTAGATCATCACCAAACTTTAACTTTCCCAGCTTTGGTAAGACAGAAACGACGGCATGCCTATGGTGCAGTCCTTCTTTATAAAAAGTATAAGGATCGGCGAAATTTGGAAAATCGCTGTTTTAAGACGGTCTATTGGGAATATCGTTCCATATTCAAAAGAGCTTTGCGTTTTCTTGTCAATCCTGCCGCCGTGCGATTCGGAGTGGCTCGAGCGTTGCCGTCGGAACAAGGATATCAATTATTGATGGAAATCAGCGAAAAAGTCGGTCGTATAGAGGGATCCATCCAACAGCGAGTTTGGTACCCGTAACTGAATGTTATGAAAGTACCGATCCTCATGTACCACCGTATCAGCAAAAGTGCGAACGAGCAGAGATATACGGTAACGCCTTCGAAATTCGAACAACAGATGAAGTTTCTTGACACCAAGGGTTATAACGTTATTAGCCTAGATTCGTTGTCGGACGCTATAGACGGAATTGTTACTTTGCCCAGGAACAGTGTCGTTATAACATTCGATGACGGTTTTCAGGAGACCTTCGACTATGCCTGCCCCGTTCTAAAGCGGCTCAGGTTTACAGCGACATTTTTTCTAGTAACGAAACTGATGGGAAAAACCAATGAGTGGATGCCGCAACACAGGGGAATAAGGCTGCCATTGATGCGTTGGACCGATGCCCGATGGCTTTTGGCAGAAGGATTCGAGGTGGGGTCGCACACGGCTACTCATCCGGTTCTTCCCGAGATCAACCCCGCGGCAGCCAGGCAAGAGATTGAAGAGTCGAAGCGTGAACTTGAAGATCAGCTCGGTATGGCAATTCGTTTTTTTGCTTATCCCTATGGGCGGCTGGATCGAACCGTTCAGGACCTCGTGCGCGAGTCGGGGTATGCTGCCGCGTGCTCGACTCGGGCCGGTTTCAACGGTGTAGAAGTGGACCGCTTTGTCCTTAGGCGCCTGGATATTCATGGTACGGATTCGCTAGGGAATTTTCGCAGAAACCTGATATTCGGCGAGAATCAAATGAGTTTAAGTCGTCTGACGGGCTACTATGGCCGCCGAGTCGCGAACAAGTTTTCACGGTTTCCTCACTAACATGGATTTAACCGTCATTTTATGTACGTACAACCGCTGCGAGGAATTGCGAGAGGCCCTGGCAGCACTGGCTCGTCAGCACACAAATCGCGGGGTGCAATGGGAAGTGCTTCTAGTCGACAATAACTCTACAGATGAAACGAAACAAGTCTTTGAGCAATTACGCAATAAATTTCCAGTCCCTCTCCGATATGTTTACGAGCCCACGCAGGGATTGTCTCATGCAAGAAACCGAGGCATTGCGGAGGCTTACGGTCAGTACGTCGCGTTTACCGAAGACGATGAACGTTCCGACGAGGCTTGGGTACAGTCCATTCTTGATACTTTTGAACGATACTCATGTGATGCGGTTGCCGGACGTATTGAGTTGCTTTGGTGTGATCACAGACCTGAATGGCTGACAGACGAATTGCGCGGTTTTCTCGGATATCTGGATTATGGAGAAACCCAAGTATTGGCTCTAGAAAGACCTCCCTTTGGTGGAAACATGGCATTTGATCGAGCCGTGTTTTCTAAGATCGGTGTATTTGACATAAGGCTTGGGCGTCACGGTCGCAAACTAATCGGTGGAGAAGAGACAGAACTATTTGAGCGAATGTTGCGAGCTGGACTGGTTATGATGTTTCAGCCAAAGGCTGTAATGCGCCATGTTGTAAGAAAAAATCGTTTACACAAATCGTATTTTAGAAAGCTTCAGTTCAACGAAGGACAGATTCGAGGTGGACGTAAAATTCACAAAGGCAGGACCATTGTCGGCATTCCTCTGTTTCTTCTATCCCAGTTCTATCGTAGTGTGTTTAACTTCATATCAGAGACATGGCATCGCGGCCTGCGCGAATCGCTTCGCAAGGAAATGCTTGTCTGGTATTTTCTCGGTCTAATTCTAGGATCTGTACAAGTCCGTCTAATTCAGAGGAACAACCGCTCGTGAGCGTTCCCGTCAGCATTGTCATTCCCGCATTTAATAGTGCCAAATTGATCGGGGCCACACTGGAAACTGTTTTGGCGCAGTCCGAGCCGCCCGTGGAGATTATCGTCGTGGACGACGGGTCGACTGATCACACTGTGGATGTCGTTGCCCGTTACGAAAGAGTGAGAATTCTTCGCCAAACAAATGGCGGACCCTCCAAAGCGCGCAATGTAGGAATCCAGGCGGCCTGCGGGGATTATATCGCGTTCCTCGATTCCGACGATCTTTGGGTCGCTAATAAGCTTAGCACTCAAATGACGGCCATTAAGTTTTATAAAAACGCCGGGTTTTGTTTTTCTACGATTTGGATGATGCTGGAAAATACGCACGACGAAACGCCTCTTGGCCCCTATTATCCACCTGAATTGGTTTCATGGCTACACGAAAAAGAAAGCAACCGTGGCGCGGTGTGTGGTTGGGCGTACAACCTTCTCCTACAGGCCAATTGTGTTGACACTTCCTCCATGGTTGCTCGGAAGGACTTACTTCTTAAAGTTGGCATGTTTGACGAGTCTTTAACTTACGGAGAGGATCACGATTTGTGGTTGCGGTTGGCTCGAACCTGTCCCGGGATTTTTATTGTGAACCCTATGTCTAGATATCGACTACACACTTCTGCGCTTTGCGGCGGTGCGTCATCGGGACGGCAGGATCTATTCTACCGCAGCTCGATACACATCTTGAGTAAACACGCTTCTGCTTACCCATCCCTCGAAGCAAGGAAAGCACTCGCACGTGTGTACCTAGAGTATGCTATTTTTAATTTGAAGAAAGGACTAAGAAATGAGGCCAGGGAGCTTGCTAGCAAGGGTTTGACCAAGTTTCCTACGGTTAACGGTTTAGGGGTGTTTCTCGAGGCGGCCTTCCCAAGGACACATGCCGCTGCAAAGCGTATAGCCAACTCCGAAAAAGTACGATGACTCTTGAACCGCTTGTAAGCGTAGTTATACCGGCCTACAACTGCGCTCCCTACATCAGCGCTACTCTGGAAAGTGTGTTAGCGCAGACCTACGAGTCCGTGGAAGTGATTGTGGTCGATGACGGTTCCACGGACGACACGCTAAGCATCGTGCAACGGTATCCTTCGGTAAGGGTTATCAGTCAGGCGAATGGCGGTCTTTCGAATGCGAGAAATACCGGTATCGTCGCAGCAAGGGGAGAATTTATCGCTCTGCTGGATGGCGATGATATTTGGCCACATGACAAGCTACAAGAGCAAATAAAAATCATTAAACAACATCCAAAGATAGGCCTGCTGTTCGGGAACGCAAAGCGCTTTTCCGATAACGGCTGGATCGAAGAACCATTGTTTGAACGCTATGGATTCGATGCAACATATTTTGGTCACGAGTATTGGGTGCGAGACGCGGTTCCTAAATTGCTGCGGGTCAACTTTATCCCGGTTGGAACGGTAATTGTTTTAAAGCGTTGGCTTGTAGAGGCGGGTTTGTTCGACGAGAACTTCCGGCGCGTTGAGGATTGGGACATGTGGTTACGCATGGCATTGCGGTATCCTTTTGCGTACTCCTCTCAGGTATGGAAACTTAAAAGAGTCCATTCAACGAATTTATCAAACGATACAGAAGCAATGACAAAAACTGCGATTGCAGTGATGCAGAAACTCAAACGAGAGTATTCGGTTGCATTGGAGGCACATCAAGCAAACCTGAAACCCCATCTTCGCGACGCATATAGGAACCTGGGTTATTTTTATCTGCGGCAACTGCGTCTAGATGATGCGAAGAAGGCTTTTCGCAGAGGACTTTCTTTCGGTTTCGATTTTAGAACGGCAACCTACCTTGCCGCGACTTTTACGGGACAAGGAGTGGTTCGCTCTGTGATTCAAATCCGTGGCTAATCATGCTACTCGGCGGGGAAGCCATATTTGGCGCGCTCGATATGACAGGCGATTGGCGGGCGGCGGTTCATGAAACAGAACAACTTGTGGTCCGTGCCTCGCGGTTAGGAGCGCGAGTCAGACAAAGAAGAATGGGCCCTTGCGTATTGGGATTAATTGATCGAATAGGTGAAAAAAATTTCGAGTTTAATGACGCTCGAAAGTGCGAAGTTAATGCATTAGCTGCAGGACAATTATTTCATCGTGACCGGCTAGAAACCACTATAGCTACAAATTGGGGAACGAAAGAATGGTTATCGGAGGCATACCTCAACGAGGGCAAAAGGCTATTCTCAAACCTGGATGGAACCTTCGCAGCCGTATTCTGGAATCAGAAGGACAATGAACTCAGTTTAATGTGTGATCCCCGGGGAGATGCCCATGTTTATTACCGAATTGACGGAAATAGGCTCATCTTCAGCTCCTGGTTACAATTTCTTTCTAAGTTCAACCAGGAGTTTGATAGTGAAGCCATAAAAGAATTTTTGAGGTTTCTTTACGTTTCGCCGCCACGAACGATCTACAAAGGAATTTCACGCCTGGAGCCAGGGCAGTATCTTTCCGCTCAGCATGGCAAGGTGGTAAGGCGCTCCGTCGTTCCTGTCACCACCGAAACGAATGGTGCACCTATGGGGGCGAGTTTCGAAGACTCGTTAAACAAATTTCAGGAGCTGTTTGAAAGGGCTATCTTTCGTAGAATTAGCGGTCGCCGCGTTGGAGTCTTCATGAGCAGTGGAGTCGATTCTGCGACGCTAGCCGCAGTCTGCCAAAAGCTGAGGCCGGGACAAGTAGAGGCCTTTACCATCGGGTTTGATGACGCGGAGCTTGATGAAGCTGTTGGTGCTAAAACTCTAGCGCATCAGGTCGGGCTCCCGCACACAGAATTGAAGTTTGGTTTAGCAGACTATAGGCGCGCCTTCGATTATATGACGATCGGTTTCGATCAACCTTTTGCGGATCCAGCCGGGCTTGCGCTGCTGCTTGCATGTGAAGAGGCCAAGGGGCGTGTTGACGTGCTTGCAGACGGTAGCGGAAGTGACGGTCTGTTTGGCGCTCCAATTCCCCGGCACCTGTGGTTTTCGTTGGCAGTATCGGCGAAGCTGCCAGGGTTTTTGCGCCGTCCGATTACGACATCCCTAAGGCATGCCCATTTCTCTGGTTTATCAAACTATGCGGCGCTGTTTGATTTTGACGAACCGGAAGAGCTCTTCATCACGTGGGCCGGTTGGAGCAAGAAAGAACTACAAGAGCTCCTTGGAGAAGCCGTGTCCTTTGCGGAGACTGACTTTTACCGCACTTTCCGATTAAATCAACGTGCTGGTGCGCAAATCGTATACGAGGCCGTGGGCCTATTACCGCCGGAAGATTCTCGCTTAGAGGCCGCCGCATCCGTAAACATTCCAATAACACTTCCTTATCATGACGCAGAGTTGCGCGCCTTTGTTAGAGGGCTTCCGAAAGAGTTTCGGATATTTGACGGTGTTTCTAAGATGCTACTCCGCCTCGTTTTTAGTCGATTGTTTCCGGAAGGGCAGCTACCCGCCCAAAAACATTACTTTAATATTCCGTTACAGAGGCTTTTAGCCAGAGCCGATTTCGAGATCGTCAGGGAGTATCTCGATCCGGAAAACCTAAAGCGCCAGGGGCTTGTTGACCCAAATAGAGCATGGAGTTGGATTGGTCGTTATATCGCTGGTGAGGAGCATTTAAGGTTTAAAGTCTGGGCGCTATTAGTACTTCATGCGTGGCTACAGAGAAGGGCGGATCTATAGCAAATATGAGAATTGCTCCAAGTGACATTCGAATTTGCGCGTTTTCTCATTATTTCCCTCCCCACTTCAGCGGGGCGGGCATGTATGCGATTACTTTGGCAGAGGCATTTAAGAAAAAAGGTGTTCAGTTTATCTTCGTCACTGTAGATAACTCCGCGTTGCCTCGAGAGGAGCGGTATGAAGGATTTGAAGTCTACCGAATCGCGGATGGTCCCAAATGGCACGGTGAGTTCATTCTATGGTGGAACCTCTGGAGATTACTTCGTTCCCTCCGGCACCGGTTCGATATCATTCATGCTTTCGGTAGTACCTATCGTAACAGCGCCATCGGTTTGGTGGGCAAAATACTAGGGAAAAAAAGCTTAACCACAGTGAGTATGGCACATAACGATCTCCATCTTATTGGTCGTTCTGTGGCCGGAAGCATCCAGTCATATCTCCTAGGTCATGTCGATCGATATGTATCGCTAAGCCGCGAGATCACCGAAGAAATAAAACTATTACCTCTCGATAGTACTCGGGCGATTGAAATTCCTCAAGGTGTGAATACGAATCGCTTTCGTCCGGTCAACGACGATGAAAAACTCCATCTTCGTAAACAGCTAAACCTCCCCGACGGACCGCTGGCTCTCTACGCGGGCGTTTTTGATTCGCGAAAAAATGTTAAATGGCTCGTAGAAACGTGGGAAAAAAGTTTGGAGATGTTTGGAGGTTGTCGCCTCTTACTTGTTGGTCCAACTAGCCGGGACAAGCGAGACGCTGGGTTGCGGCGACAGCTTGAGTGTTTTGTGCGAGAAAGACGATTGGAGGGCAGAATTCTGTTTCGGGATTTCGCTCCGCGAATTGAGGATTATTACCGCGCCGCCGACATATTCGTGTTGCCTTCGTATAACGAGGGTATGCCCAACGTAGTCGTCGAAGCCATGGGTTGTGGTCTTCCATGTGTTGTCACGCGAATCAGCGGCACCACGGATCTCATCACTCACGGCGAGTCCGGAATGTTATTTGAGGTCAATAATGAACAGAGGTTTAACACAGCCATGGGATTGTTGATTAGCGACGTACAATTAAGGAGCCAAATAGGTCACCGAGCCGCGCAACTGATTCGCGAACGCTTTGCCGTTGAGAAAGTCGCCAGTCGCTACCTCGAGCTTTATCAGGAAATGTTAATAGAGGGTTAAATCATGAGAGGTACCGTCGTTTTGCTAATTATTCTTGGCAGCTTGCCCGTAAGCTTGCTGCAACCCTGGATTGGTGTACTGGTCTTTTCATGGATTAGCTACATGAACCCGCACAAGTATGCCTGGGGTTTTGTGCGCTCTTTTCCGGTAGCGATGGTTGTCGCGTTAGTTACCTTAGTGGGAATGCTTGCCACCAAAGACAAATCTCGCTTGCCTAAAGATCCAGCGACATTATTGATGTTGGGCTTGTGGGTTCTTTTTGCTATAAGCACTGTTTTTGCCTTCAATCAGGAGTACGCTTGGCCGCAGCTGAATAAAGTTTCTAAAATATTGTTGATGACCTTTGTAAGCATAATTCTCATCAATTCTCCGTCTAAGTTGCGGTATCTGTTACTTGTGATTGCTTTGTCGGTCGGTTTGATAGGCCTAAAGGGTGGAATATGGGCTATCGTTACCGGAGGGGCGAATCGAGTTTATGGCCCGCAGGGATCCTTTCTCGCTGACAATAACGATCTGGCATTGGCTCTCAACATGGCACTTCCCTTATTGCTCTATTTGGCCAAAGATGAATCACGAAAATGGCTTCGGTGGTTGTTGCGAGGTTGTTTTGTCATGAGCGTCGTAGCGGTTATCTTTACATACTCGCGCGGTGGATTTTTGGCGCTGTCTCTCGTCGGGTTCATGCTCCTTATCAAAGCCAAATACAAGTCGCTTGCCACGGCGACGCTCGCGGGCGGGGTTTTATCGCTTTTATTGATTATTCCGCAACAGTGGTCTGATCGTATGGACACGATCCAGTCCTACGAAAGTGATCGATCAGCCATAGGGCGGATCAATGCGTGGAAAACGGCGTGGCATATTGCTGTTGATCGACCCTTGACGGGCGGGGGATTTGAGACCTGGACGCGTCCGGTGTTTATGCGCTACTCACCCGACCCCACAAATGTACGTGATGTTCACAGTAATTATTTTGAAATGCTCGGAGAGCATGGATTTATAGGGTTGGGTATGTATCTTATGTTGCTCTGCTACTGCCTGACGACTTTGTCCGCCTTGAAATTTCGAATTCGGAGGGAATCCACCGTTCAGTGGGCTAAGCATTATCCCGACATGCTACAAGTCGCCATGTTAGCTTATATTTTGGGAGGCGCTTTCCTTGGCAGGGCCTATTTTGACTTATTTTATCACCTCGTTGCATCTACTGTGGTACTGAAGCGTCTTGTGTTCGAGCATGTAACGTTGGCGAAACAGGCTCCTAGTAACTCTTCTCCACGGACCTTCGTGCCAGAATATCTTAAACCGGCAGGGACGGGAATGAATTGGGGAAAGAGTTAAGATAAAGCACTATAAAATTATATTCCGATATTGGTAGGTCGCGCAAAGTTGGATTGAATGCCGTCACTTACGACTTAAAATACGAACTCTCCGTTACGACGTGTGTGGATTCGATTCTTCATAAGATTGAAACTAGGCTGGGCGAGAAACTCACTGATTATTTTCCAAACTTAAACGGCGGGGCATGCAGCGTTGAATGCGTTAAGCTGAGACGCTTTGCTTATTCTACGGTTTATTTTTTTCGGATTAACAGCAAGTGCAATGTCAGTGAGACTTCCGGCATTGTGGTAAAAATATTTGCAAAGCAGTTTGGTCGCCACGACATCCCGGGCGCGCAGTACTCGGCTCTATGTTCGGTTTGGCCAGTTTTTAAAAACTCTTTTGCTTTTGGTCTACCCCGCCCACTGGATTTTATCCCGGAGTTGCCAGCATTGGTCATGGAACAAGTACAGGGCGTGCCGTTGCAAAAGATGTTTTGGACGATCGGCTTGATTCCTGGCAGATTTGGAGAGGTCGTTCAGGCTTGCCATCAAAGCGGGAAATGGTTGAAACATTTTCATCGGGGCACTGACACAACTCCGCGTCCACTCGACTTATTGCAGAAGCGCGATGGCGCTATAGAAAATTTTGTATCTCTGGAAAGATTTGGTTTTTCAAAGGCACTCCTTCGACGCGTTCGCGCCTCGATCGATGATAAGGCTCATAGGCTCGCTGGTGTCGAAATGCCGACCGCTTTAGTGCATGGCGATTTTACGGTAGACAATATTTTGGTCAATAAAGAACGTTACTTTGCTATAGATTTGACCGGGAGGGACATCAATGCAGTTTTTCATGATCTAGCAAGTTTTTTGAACTCTCTAAATCTGATGCGCCTTTCGCTACCCCTACCGGCTTCCAAAACGCGACGCTGCGGTGAAGCCTTTCTCACCGGTTATTTCGGAGTTGAGTCGTTCAATCGAATGGCGGTGGACTTTTTAATCCTCACTGGGCGGGTCAGCGTAGCGCTCGAAATCTTGAGTCGACGTGGAGACCGCATTATTGCACGATGGTGGATGCGGCAATTTTTCGAACGTATCATAGGCGAGTGTTTGGATGAACGAAAAGCTGTTAACGAAGTCGCGAATGCTGAATTGTGACGCAGTGGCGGTTTTGACCATCCAACCTTACCTTGTTCGCTGTATCCGTTCGAGGGAGTGCTGCCAACTCCTATTAGTATCGTTGAAAGGTGTTGACGTTAATTCAATGGTCAGGCTCTACCCTTAGAACATGTTGACAACGATTCGGTCGCGGCACGAACAGGGCCGGTTAACGCGGGAATGGTTCAGCTCAAATTCACTCCGATTGTCCTTTAGGACCATGGTATGATTCGATACTTTCGTAAGATGTTTCCGTATCGCGAATTATTGTATTTTCTCGTTTTGAGAGAGATCAGGGCTAAGTACAAGCAAACGGTTCTAGGCATTACATGGGCGATTCTCCAGCCACTTTCCCTTATGCTTGTGTTTACCGTGGTTTTTTCACTTTTTGCGCGCCTTCCAAGCGATGGGGCGCCCTACGCCTTGTTTTCGTATTGTGCGCTGCTCCCGTGGCAGTTTTTTTCAGGTGTTTTGGGAAGGGGAACCGGGAGCCTACTGGGGAATCAGGCGCTAGTCAAAAAAGTTTACTTTCCACGGGAAATCATACTGTTTGCCGTGGTGGCGTCTGCGACGGTTGACTTCGCGATTGGTGGAGCTATTTTTTGGGGCTTGCTTTGGTTTTACTCGGTGTCGTGGACGCTTTTAAGCCTTCTCGTAATTCCTGTTTTTATCATCCAAGTTTGTTTTGTTATCGGTTTAATTTTGGTGTTGTCCCCTCTCAACGTGTTTTACCGCGATATAGGCTTGGCCATCCCGTTGCTAGTGCAGATATGGATGTTTGCGACTCCTATCATATATCCGTTGAGCATAGTTCCAGAGCGATTTCGTGCGCTCTATGCTTTAAACCCCATGGCCGGGATAATCGATGCCTATCGACAGCTTATCCTCCATAACAGATTGCCTGATATGACTTCCCTTGCCATTGCAGCGGCGGTAGCAGTTACCACTTTCGTGGCCGGACTCTTATACTTTAAACGGGTCGAGTTTAAGTTAGCGGATATTATTTAGCAGAAAACAGCAATGGACACAAAGCGAAGGGAATAAAAGAGAGCTGTCCTAACGTTTTTCCGGTGTTAAAAAAGGGGATAACGTCATGGAGAAAAAGGAAATAGCCAGAATATTTCCAGGCTTCCTTTCGTGTATGCTCTATTCATACAAATCATCTAGTTGCCGGGCTCGATAGCTTTTTGATTGTACATCAAGAGGTAACCGCTCCGGTCGGTAATAACTTTGTAGCTTCATCTTGTATTAGTAAATACTTATGTATTTTAACCGCATTGAGGACATACCACATGTTGAAGAACGTGCGGTGATCATAAATTGTGGAACTAAGGAAGCCTCGACTCTGGCCCTTTTGAGCACGTTACGGTACGCGGAAATGCCGGTCCTGCTAGTGGACTGCGAGTCGCCGGACAATAGTTTGGAACATTTCCTTAAGTTGATGGAGCAGAACACGTTTGACGTGTTATCCGCTCCGTTGCGGGGTCATGGTATTACATTAGACTGGATCTTCGCTGCGATTAATGCGGATAAGGTTCTGTTAGTGGACTCGGATCTCGAGATCCTAGACGCTGCCCTTTTACGATTCATGCACGAATATATCGATGACTCCACTACCTTTGGAGCGGGGTTTGTTCAAGGGCCCACCTGGATTGACGATTGGCCGGGAACTATTTTGGAAGGGGCTTACTTGCAAGAACGTTGCTGGATACCGTTTGCTTTTTTGAAGGTCTCCTTTGTTCGGGAGGCGTTGGAAGCCGGCATTTCTTTTCGCGCAAGAACAATTTACAACGATTTCTTTTTTTCGACCACACTGTCCCGCGGTTTGGTCAAATTAAAAATGCGTTATCCAATTCTCAAAAGATTTCAGACGCCAATGGCATTTCGGAAAACATACTACGGATTCGGGCCGTCGGTCGTCTACTGTGACACCGGTGCCAATATGTTTCAGTACCTAAGGTATCGTAGAGAAATAAAGTTCGTCGGACTCCCTGAAAGATTTCACCAGCGATATGTTACTCATTTCGGCGGTCTCACCAGGATAGCACTTAATCACCATGAAATTGAGAAGGGCAAGGACGAGTGGATAAGAAAAAATATCCGGGAGCGGCTCCGAGACGGCTATGAAATTGTTTTACAAGACTGAGAAGTTACTTGTGTAGCCACCCTAGGTGATTGGTAGAAGCCAGGGCACGGAAGGGCCAATATTGGAACCGCAGGTTGCAGTCGCACCTAGCAGCTACACCCCGTAAAATTATGACTAGCATAAAATTTGAAGACGTATCAAAAAAGTTCAAAATTTACGGTCGTGGTGGCCTCTATCTGCGCGATAGAATCACTCATTTTCTCCATAGCATTAAACCGTTTAATTGGCGTTCAACCCTGCAGTGCGCAAAGAGCGTAGCGAAACACACAGAAACCGAAGCGCAACACCAAGAGTCTCGCAACGCCCATTCTCTGGAGCGAGATTTCTGGGCGTTAAAAAATGTTTCCTTCGAGATAAAGCCGGGGGAGGCGGTTGGTTTCATCGGTCGCAATGGAGCTGGCAAAAGTACAATTCTCAAGCTTCTTGCAGGGGTGATGAAACCCACATCTGGTGATGTGCGTATTCGAGGGCGAGTAGCTGCACTAATCGAGGTCGGTGCAGGGTTTCACCCGGAGCTTACGGGACGGGAAAATATTTATCTCAATGGATCAATTTTGGGCATGAGAACTTCCGAAATCAACAAAGCTTTCGACCGTATCGTGGAGTTCGCTGAACTAAAATCATTTATTGACACTCCCGTCAAGCATTACTCCTCCGGCATGTATGTTCGCCTTGGTTTTGCTATTGCCGCGCATACCGATCCAGATATATTCTTAATAGACGAAGTTCTCGCCGTGGGTGATGTTGCCTTTCAAGCGAAATGTGTTCAAGCTCTCTTGTCCCACAGAAATTCTGGGAAAAGTATGATTTTGGTTTCTCATGATCTCAACAAAATTCAGGAAGCTTGCGATCGCTGCATTTACATTCATCACGGGAAAATTCTTTTCGACGGTACACCAAGGAGAGCTATCAGTCGTTATCGCGATGATCTTCTGAACGACTCAAATTCAAATGGATTTTCTCAGGAAAGTGATTTAGGAGCCAAAGCCCAAGTGCTTGGCGTAGTCTTTCGCGATTCGAATGGGAAGCAAAAATCTGAATTTTGCACCGGCGAGGATTTAATAATCGAAATACGGTATCGTGCGAACCGAAGGATTGAAAAGCCAGTATTCGGGCTTGCGATTCATGGTCCCGGTGGTGTGCAGATTACCGGATTTAATACTCGAACAAGTGATTTTGCCATCCCAGCGATAGAAGATGAGGGTGCCATATACTGGCAACTGAACAAGCTGCCGTTGAGGGATGGATTGTACTACGTAAGTGTTCAACTCCATAATTACGAGGACACAGAAAGTTACGACGTTCACGAACGGAGCTATTGTTTTGAAGTAACGTGTGGGCAAAAATTCACGGCAGGGATTTTGTGTATCCCTGGAGAGTGGCGCGGAGTTGAGCTTGGAAAATGGGGGCGGGAGGTGGATAAAGTTCGATTTGGAGATTAATCAACGGTTCGAGTCGAAGGATTTGGAGTTCTGCCTATTATTCGATTGTAATTACTGGAATCTCTCTGAACCAGTAACCGGCAGCGTGATTATCCGCCTCAGCTTCGTGTATTAGATGAGGGAATGGGACAGCCTGGAGGTTGAGTGCATCTCGTGCATTTCAAAGGTGTTAAATTACGAATCGGAGTGTTTTTAATCGAGTGGTTAAGCGGTTGAGATTAAGTACCCACGCTTTGTGTGCCCATCGGGAATCTCCTAGTGTGATTCAGTTGCCTGGTGAAGGTTGCGATGCGGTTCGGTACTGGTGTAGTCCACTTAAGTCTCACCGGAATAGTTTTAGGGGTGTGGGGAATTTTTCTCTTAGCGAAAAGGAAAACGTCCAAAAAAACGTGAATGTTGTAGCGACCGTAACGGATCTATTTCGGGAGATCGATTTTAACCCCTAAGATAAGTCGGTCTTAGACATTGAATGCGGTAACGGCTTTTGGAGCGGAGTGTTTGAAAGGTGGGGAAATCTATTTTTATTCAGATAGAGAAAAAATCTGGTATGCCGGCGGCAAGTGGGACCCTCGCCGATTATGGTTCTTTCACGTAGGAATAGGGCATCACGACAATGGGAAATGCTTCAACGAGACGGTAGAAACGGAATTCGTTACCGGCTGCGCGTTGTTTTTATCGAAAGAGGTCATCGATACTATTGGTTTGCTTGATGAGCGGTTTTTTCTAGTATTTGAAGAAGCCGATTGGTGTTATCGAGCGCGAAAGAAGGGATACAAATGCATCGTCGTACCCCGTGCTGTTTTGTGGCACAATGTTGCGGCCTCATTTCACGGTGAGATGTCTCAATTAAGAACGTATTTTAGTTTTCGAAATTGCCTCCTGTGGGCTGAAAAGAATGCCAACTGGATGCAACGAATTGCTATTCACGTATCGATCTATAAGGGATTTTGGTCCCGTTTTGTCCGTCTTGTTTTATCTAATAACTCCAACAGCGGATCAGTGAGGCGTAGATACTGGAGTTTGCAGGTAGCGTGCGGAGTCCCGAGAATAAGGCGTGGATTTGTGCCGCGAGAGATTACTGGCTCCGACGTTTCGGCGACCGTCCGAAATCGTTGCGAGGGTTAAATGCGAAGTAGGCTCCAACATACCCGGAGCTCACTGAATAACAATAAGGTTGAAGTTCTGGAAAGCTTTGAAAACTTAGAAGTTCCAGGTTGGCAAACAAGGTAATAAATTGCCCACACAGCGTGTAGGTCGACTTTTGGTTTGAGATAACTTCTGCGATAACTCCACACTCTTTTTAGCTAGTAATATCGTTTAGGCCATGTTGTCACATCAAGGTGAACACCCATCTCGCATCAACGTCCACGATCTCTTTGATGAGGCCAAGCCCAGTTCTAGGTCGCCGCAGTTAGAAAGTGGCGGTTTAAAAAGGTTTAGGGCAGATTCGTCGCGCGGCGATATAATTGTATTGGACCAGTTTCAAAACTCGGCCGTAAGCTGCTGCTTTGTGCGTCTAGGAGTGGGTCGAGCAGAGCCTATTTGTTTTTGGTTGAATGGTTCATATCGGCTTGACACCTCCGCGGCAGGAGGTTGGTTGATTAGTTCAAGCGGGCACACGAGCGACTCATTCTGGCTTCCTTGTCCCCCCGTGTTTCGCTCGGTTGGCTCCGACGGGCATATACTTTCTGAAAAACCGGTTAACTTCACTGGAGTTCGAGTTGAACCTCGCTCTATTTCAGTAGATATAGACACTCCACCAAATTTTTGCTTCGATTGGTGTGCGTGGAAGATTTCAAACAGCGAAGTTAGTTTGTTACGGGACCTGCGAAAAATATCTGTTCAGGAATCACAACCCGTATTTCTATGGGGATCCCATACGATTTATCGGGAACCTGCCGATGTGTACAAGCATCTAATTTTTGGACATATTTACGAAAATCGATTTGCTTGGCCTTACAATCGTAAGATCTGTTCAGAAAACGATGCTCATGCGTTGTACGTGACTTTACATGGCCTCCAACAGTCCACAGGAAAACAATTATACTCGCTACTCAAAAAACAATTAATAATATCAGTTTTGTCACGGCAGTCGAGGGATGGTGGCTGGTATCACGGCGAGTGGACGAACGACATGGAAGCCCACCTACGGTTGAACGCTAGCGCAATTCACCTACTTTTAGATTCGTTTGAAGAGCGTAATGACCCGTTCGTGAGGCAGGCCCTGGATAAGGCTCTAGATTTTATTGCCCAACACAAAGATGACCTGAAGCAGGGAAGCTGGTTTCTCCACGATTCTTTAGAGCTCCAAGTCGAGTCCATGAAAAAGTCGCCGTTTCGATGGTGCCAGAGCCGTGTTTTCGAGAAATCTCCCTCCAATATGTTGGTTTTGAACACTCACCTGGATACTACCGTCTTGTTCGATCGCTATCGACAGATCACTGGAGAACAAAGGTACATAGCGATGGTAGAGTCAGCGTTAGTGGCTACTCGGGTGGGGTTGAACGCCCGATCGGCTGAGGTGCTCTACTACGTACTCTTTAAATTAATTAATTTAACATTTTTACCAACACGCGTAGCTCGAAATCTACCGCTCCCGATTAGAGCCTTAAAGCGCATGACATCTAAATATCTAATTCCACAGCTACATCGAATAAAAGCAATCTTCCCGCGTCTGCTTATGCCGGGCGGCTATATTGACAGGGCTCTATCCTTACAGGGATTGGCGGATTCCTATCACAGCATCAATGTCATGGATCTTGCGCGTTATTGGCGTCGCTTCCCTAAAGAAGATCTGAATGATCTTTTGAGCGATGCGTTAGAGTTTGTTCAAACGTATGATGTGCTTGATCACTGGGCGGAGCGAATCGAAAAACGTTACGCGCTCGGCTTCTGGGCGGAAGCACTGTATCATATGAATGCGTTGAACCCCCTCCCACTTTATCGCCGCTACCTAGCGGAAACTATTCTCAAGTTGGAAGATACTCAGTTGGGTCTGCCGCCAACCCTTTTGGGCGCTAATGCTGAGGCTGTTCCGACGGGGCTACAGGTACCCTGTCTATCTTTGGCCGACTCACGCCTTCGTGTGGCCAATCTAGGCTGGCGTGGCCATGCTCAGTTCATGATTGTGAACCCGACCGATAAGCCTATTTCGGTCGATTTGGTAAACGAAAGACATTCGAAACTCGCATGGGAAAACACAATCGGCGTGCAAATCCAGAACTGCGAGACAATAGAAGTCGCGCCGCGTGGTTGGATCTTCGGCCAACAAACGATTGAAATTGAAGCTAACACCTCATGCGCATCGGTATAATAGCGCCTGAGTTTCCTCCCGATATCGGCGGGGTAGAAACGTACGCATATCAATTTGCGACGGAACTGGGACGCAAGGGGCATGACGTTTTGGTTTTTACTCCGCCTCACAAAGAGGGAGAAGTAGAGTTGCTCTTCAACGTCCGGGTCATGCCCGTCCTACGACTGCAATACGCCTTAGACCGACTTCTACCTACGCAATACAAGATGGATGTCTGGCACGTGATGAATGCGGCCTATGCTTGGTTGGCTTTGGAAGTCCAGCCGGTTATCGTATCCGTCCATGGAAATGATTTCGTTAATCCGTATTTCCAATTGGCGGGGCCCAATCTTCAGAGGGTGCCTGGGATTTGGCGCTTACAACATCGCGTGAAAGAATCTGTAACATGGTTTTACCGTATGATAACCAGCAACTTAATTCGTCGCGGGCTTTCGCGGTCAAGGCAGGTAATCACGAATAGCCATTATACAAGAAACACGCTAATCAAGCTTTACCCGCAGTGCCAGAAAAATAGTTCCGTGGGTTTTGTTGGGGTTGATGAAGAGTATTTACAAATGCAACACGAAGAAGCCGCCGGAAACCGTGGAAAACGGCTGGTAACAGTTTGTCGGCTAGCAGAATCGCGCAAAAATGTGGAAAAGGTGTTGCACGCTCTGAGAGAACTAAAAAGCCTCCCATTTAACTATAGTGTAATTGGAGACGGTCCATTGCGCCCTAGCCTACAAGCACTCTGCAATAAATTGGAACTAGAAAATCATGTTAAGTTCACGGGATTTATTCCCAAGGAAAATCTGCGGCGCACCTTGGCTTCGAGCGACCTATTTATTCTTACCTCGTCCGTCCTTCCCCAAAGTTTCGAAGGTTTTGGCATCGCATATTTGGAGGCCAACGCTTGTGGTACGCCGGTATTGGCTGCTCGGGCGGGTGGTGCCATTGAGGCAGTAGACGACGGAATAACAGGATATTTTGTGGAGGAAACAAGTGTCACTGCTATCGTAGCGGCACTAAAGCGGTATTTCAACGGCGAAATCGGGTTCAAGAGCGAACACTGTAAAGCATTTGCACATCGGTTTACTTGGGAACGAGTAGTTGATCACGCAGTTCAATACTATTATTAGTTTTTGTTCCCTGAGGCGATGCGCTGCACAAAGTTTTGCGAGGCGATGTCCGCTTAACTCCATATTGACCAGCACGGTCAAGTGTAGTGACCGAATCGGTCAAAAACAATGTCTTGTCGACATGGAGTGAGGCGAACCGAAAAAACGAATTTAAGATTGATCTCTCAAAGGCGCTCATCCGGAATAGAATGCCGGTTAGTCGTATGACTGCTATCCTTCATGTGTTCATCAAGTCTCGGAAGTCCAACAAATCGAATCGTTGATATATGGAAATCTCTTCCCCCACGGCCTCTGCGCGCGTTTCAGTAGTTATTCCGACGCGCAACCGTGATGACCTTTTAGATGAGGCGCTCGCAAGTCTTGTGGCTCAGACGATGTGTGAGTGGGAGGCAATCGTGATTGATGACGGTTCGGAAAAACCGGTATCAGAATCTACCCTGTGTAGCCGATTTGGCTCTCGGGTCCGAGTCGCTCGGCATTCGGTATCACGCGGAGGTGCGGCTGCCAAAAATACAGGCATTAGCTTGGCTAGCTCATCTATCATTGCGTTTTTGGATGATGATGATTTATATGCGTGTGATTACTTATCAAAGGCCCTATTGGTCTTAGATAATTTTGTGCATCTTGACGTTTTGTTTATGGGGGTGTCCTGGTTCGGAAAAGCTAGCCGGTGGGCTGAAGATGCATACACAAGAGCGATGGCAACTACTTTACGAGCGGCTAAAGGCACGAAATTAAGCGACCATCTAGTTAGCTTCGACAAAGAGCTTTTTTCGGCGATGCTTCGGTCTGTTCCCATGGCTTTTCAGAGACCCATCGTTCGACGCGGAGCGTTGAGTACGATTGGAGGGTATCGGGAGGGATGTTTGTTGTGGGATTGCGATTGGGCTATCCGCGCCGCGATGCACGGGCGAGGGGCTCTGCTAGAAGAGCGACTCTATCGTCAGCGTGTTGATGGCCAAGGTATATCTTCGCGCAAAAATATTCTTTTGGAACATCACCTTTCCCGCATAGAAATGACTGATTGGCTTCTCACACATCTCAAAAATCAAGGTAAAACGGAATTTGTGCGGCAAGTCGACGACGCCGTAACACGTGCGCGGATCAGCCTTGCTTACTACCATGCATCGATTGGAGAGGCCGGTAAGGCGTTATCCGCTTGGCGTATGGGCCACCGACTTAAGAACGGTTTAAATCAATATATTGTTGTTTTGAAGTTGTTATTGCGCGCATTCCTTAACGGTAAGCTGCGCCGCTACAGCCATCAGTAGATTTCAGTTCAATCGTAACTTCGGCAAGGAAATTGCGCTGACCGCCGGTTTCGACTACCTAAAGGGTGATGCTGCGGTTGTTATTGACGCAAATCTACACGATGCACCTGATTTGATACCTGGGTTGGTCATGCGTTACCATGAGGGATATGACATTGTTTACGCGCAGCGTATTTCCCGGGCTGGTGATGGGCTGATGGAGAAACTTACGGCCTTCACGTTTTATCGGCTGATTCAAGATGCCACTGAAGTACGCATTCCGGGGGGTACGGGTGACTACGGATTACTTAGTTGCCGGGCAATTGAGGCGCGTAAGTGGCTTCGGGACAACATAGTTTCATGAAGGGTTGCTTGGATCGGTTTTTCACAAAAAACGTTCCTTATCATCGCGATGCACGCGATGCCGGACAGACTTAGTGGAATTATCGAAGACTTTGGAATTTTGCTCCTGAAGGGTTTGCCTCCTTCACGACAGTTCCTCTTAAAGTTGCACCCACCTGGGGTAATCACAGCTCTCGGCGCATTATGTTACGCACTTTGGTCAGGCTGCAAGACTTTGACCTACGGTGATTGCGTTGCCGATTATCCCTCACTGATAGTCGTAGTTCTACTTTTCGGTGGAATTCAGCTGACAACGATTGAGGTTATCGGTGAGTAACTCGGAAGGTTGTTCGACGAAGCAATACCAAGGCCTTGGTATTGCCTTAAGAGTCATTATCCTTAGCTCTTTCAAGAATACGTTTGTCGTAGGCCGGTCTGACTTTCCAGACCTGGAAATGTTGACTTGAGTGATCAGCTGAATTGACGTTTGTGACGTCTGCAAGCGCATTTTATGTCATCCGCCGTGATAAAATCATATTGCAAATTTACTGTGATCCCCAGTTGGTGGAAGGGCACGCTATTGTTAATGCTTTTTGCGCTGTTTCTTTTTGCTGGGTACAAGGCACCCTTGAATGGGGTTCATTGGGACGCTCCAATATACCTTTACCGAGCAAAGCTTATTGCTGAGACCGGGTTGCTGCAATCTTATGCGAAACATTCGCAAGAGATCGCGAACCAGGTTAAAAATCGTAATTGGGCTGACGATGAAAGCTTTCCCGAACCCTATTGGCATTTCAGTCGATTGGGTAACAGCTTGATCTTAGGCATAGTGTTTTATTTCATACCTAATGGTCTCCAAGCCGTTACCGCCGCTAACTGGCTATATCAAGTTCTGCTGGCGGCTTGCGTTTTACTTGCCGTTTTGCTTGTTCAGTCGCTGAGTTCATTGTTCAAGAGTCCTTTTCCCCGTGGGCAATTCATTGTTGCGATAATTATCTCTGCTTTTTTATACGGGCTATCCGATATTTATGCTTATTTATCGGGAAATTTGGTCAGTGAGGTGCCAGCTTTATTCTTTCTAATAGCTGCTACGCTTAGTTTGGTCCGAGCCTGTGAAAAAGCATCTTACAGATGGGCTGTCGTTAGTGGAGTTTTAGCATTCTTTTTGTATGTTGTTCGGATGGAGAGTCTTTGGGTTTACGCGTCCGCGGTTATAACGCTAGTATTATTTTTAAGAATCCATACTCCCGAAAGTTTTCAGTGGCCGATTGTTGTAGTGGCGGTTACAATATTAATTAGCCTTTTTTGTCTATATTCGTGGCAATTTTATCCGCTCGCGGATCCGAGGCTATTCCATTCTTTTGGAGCAATACAAGAAAAAGTTCACAATGGCGTGCCTCCAATAAAGCTCATGATCGCCAGTGGCGGACTTTTGTGGGTCGGTATTACGCTCTGTGCGCACCGCCTTTGGGCATTTACACTGGGACAATTTGCCGTGGCCTGGATCATGGTCCAATCTATTCCTTATTTATATGCTATCGCATACGGAATGCCGGCTCAGACGCGAATGTACACATTAGGAATGCCAGCGTTGATGGTAGCTTCGAGTCAAAGTTGGGCTCTGTTATTGGCACATTCAAATACATCCTTGGGTAAACGGGCAATAATAATTGGAATATGTGTGTTTTTAGTGGCCGTGTCACACTCGACCGTCTATCCCGTTATCCGGTCGGTTCCCGGCATGTGGCGCTTGGACGGATTAAGGAGTGTTTTGGCCCCACCACATTACGAAAAGATAATTTATCCACTTCCTGTGCTTTGGGAAATTAGTCAGAGGCTTTACGGTCTAAAGGAACCGATTATTTTACTGCGAGGTGCAAACATTCCACAAGAATATACCAACCTTATACGGTATTTCGGCCCCAAGATCGCATCGGAAACGGACTTGGTCTTGACTCCGGACCCCACCAATCCAGGGGAATGCGCTAAAAAACTTTTGAAACGTGAAACTGACCAAATTGTGTTTTGTACCTATCTGGGTTTAAGCGACGTGGATAAACTAAGGGGAAGGCGACTGTTCCTACTGGAATCCGCAGAAAAAAGGATTGAGAATGAATTGCAGAAAACGCAGATTCTCGAACGGAACGGAATCGTAATCTACGAATTAAAAACCCGTCAATAGTTTCGACCATTAATAATTTACAGATAAGTGAATTATTGGAGCTACGTACCGTACGTGATGGTTGTTATTGTCTATGTACCAACTCAAGATTTCGTGTGTAATAGCTGATCACATGAATTGTGATCCAAGATATGTCTCGCCGCCACAGCATCTTCTTGAGCAGGGGACGATGAAGCTCTGTTAGCGGAGTATAGAGGAGAATAACAAATGGATTTAACTAACGATGCTAGTCGTAGCATCCCCAACCGTTCTTTAAATAGTGAAGGATAGAAATCGGTCAGCGTAGCAATCGAATATGACAGAAGACGCTTCTTCAGTATTGGAGGACAGTTCTTCTTCTAAGGTGGTCCAAAACTTCAATGGAATTTCGCTAGCCGCAGCTGAGAAGACACTGATAAATAACAGCATCGAGACCGTCCGGTCAGCGATCGATGGCAGGGGCAAGATATTATGCGCCGAATCTTTGAAGGTTAGACAGCATATCGAGAAAGGTCAATCATAATTGTGATCATGAAACGAAAAGGTAATTTGGTTTTCTTATTATCGGCTGACTTGAGTCAGAGTTTGGCGGATTGCTGATTGGAGGCCGAGGCAGAGATGAGAATTCTACACGTATTAGATCACTCTGTTCCTATAGTCAGTGGTTACAGCTTCCGCAGCCGGAGTCTAATCCAGGCGCAACGTACGCTAGGATTGATTCCGGTTGTTTTGACCTCGCCTAAACAAGGGGTTACAAAGGTTGGATGTGAAGAAGTAGAGGGCATCACTCACTACAGAACTAATGAGCTGTCAAGGAGTTTAGCCTTGGACAAACCCTTTTTGCGCGAGCTCTTCGCCATGAAAAACTTGGCAAGCCGAATCGCGAAGGTGGTTTCGGCAGAAAATATTGACGTAATTCATAGCCACTCACCGTTACTCAACGGATTGCCCGCTCTGTGGGTTGGTCGGCGGCTAGGTGTGCCAATGATTTACGAGGCGCGAGCTTTCTGGGAGGATGCCGCAGTTGATCACGGAACCTTTGAGACGGGTTCCATCCGTTACCGAATTAGCAGCACCCTCGAAACCTTTTTGTTCAAGAATGCTAGCCGAGTGGTAACGATTTGTGAAGGGATGCGACAGGATTTGTTAAAGCGTGGAATTGCGGGCGAGCATATAAAGGTGGTTCCCAATGGCATCGACACTGTCAAATTTACACCACAACCCCGCGCGGATTGGTTGGCGCGACAAATTGGTGTTAACGAAGGGCCCGTTTTTGGATTCGTAGGCTCTTTCTACCGTTATGAAGGACTTCGCTTTCTCATTGAAACCTTCGGAAAGATTCGCAGTATCATACCAACGGCCCGCCTGCTCCTAATCGGGGCGGGAGAGGAAGAGGCAGCCTTAAAAGCTCTGGCATTGAGACAATCTGGAGGCGTTATTTTTACCGGACAAATCGGTCATGAAAGGATTCAGAAATTTTATTCGCTCATTGATGTATTTGTTTGTCCAAGACTCAAAATGAGGCTTACAGAACTTGTCACTCCCCTAAAACCGCTAGAAAGCATGGCTATGGCTAAAGCTGTGCTCGCAAGCGACGTGGGCGGGCATCGAGAGCTCATCAAGCATGAGCAAACAGGTCTTCTTTTCGAAGCGGAGAAACAGGACGATTTAGTTAAACAGGCCGTCAGATTAGCAAGGGATCCTTCGCTCCGTGTGGGGCTCGGCGAAGCGAGTCGGCGCTATGTGGTCAAAGAACGTACGTGGGAAAAGTTAGTGCGGCTCTATCTTGGTTTATATGACGACTTGCTAAAAGCAAAGGGAGCTAGGGTCACGACAAAACCTCTAGCACTAAACCTAAAGGGGAACGAGCCCAGGAATTGATTCGTCATACCAGTTGTTCGATTCGAGATCTTGATATCGCTACTATCAACTTCTATTCGCCGACAGTCTCGGAGCAACTTCCATAGTAGTGATTTCGCGAATTTCATCCCTCACTTGCTGATCATTGGTACTACCGTCAGCGTGATCTTCACTTTTGAAGTTTCCAAGGACATTGCGGAGATGCCGCTGAGGAAGAGGTTTTTATAGTTTGATTGCGTTGTATTGAAAAGGAAGTCTCATGTACCCCGGCATCGTTCAAAACGTCATTTTCCCGTTACACGAGCGTCTGAAGAGCAAGCCCACGCTTGAATATTCTAGAGAGCTTGAAGGGACACAGTGGCTATCTACCGGCGGGCTGCGAGAACTCCAATTTCAGCGTCTCTGCAAGTTTCTCGCGTATGCGTATCAGGAAGTTCCATATTACACAAAACTTTTCGATGCTCACGGGCAGGGCCCCAAGAAAATTCACTCTTTAGAAGATCTATCGCGAATCCCGTGCCTCACCAGAGAGGATTTGCGTCGGTATTTTATCGAGCTCCAGCCGAAAAGGAAAATGTCTGGATTGAAACGAATAAGCACGGGAGGTTCCACGGGAATGCCCGTGACTGTCATGGTTGATCGAGAGAGAGCCGCTTTCACGGATGCTGTAAGGCTTCGCGCCCATCGCTGGTTCGGCGTCGATATGGGTGTTCGGGAAATTGCCCTCTGGGGTTCGCCGATTGAGCTTGGACGGCAAGATCGAGTTCGTAATATTCGGGATTGGTTGATGAACTCTCGCCTACTTTCCGCATTTGATTTAGGTGACGCCAATGTGGCTGCTTACACCCGTTTTATAAGTCGTTTTCGTCCGCAGAAAATGTACGGTTATGCCAGCGCTTTCTATCTTATGGCGCAATTTCACAAAACTTCCCGCTGGCGGCCGCCTCAGGAATTGAAAGTGATCTTTGCGACGGCAGAGCCGCTCTTCGATTTTCAACGGCGACTTGTAGAGCAGGTTTTTGAATGTCCTGTGGCAATTGAGTACGGTGCTCGCGATGCCGGTTTAATGGCTAACGAATGTCCAAAGGGAGGACTGCACATACCGGTTGAAGGGATGCTCATTGAGATTGACTCGCCGGATGAAAGAGGTTGTGGCGAGATTATCGTTACTAATTTGTTTTCTCGCGCTATGCCGATTATTCGTTATCGTACCGGCGATAGGGGAGTGCTTGATCCGGAACCATGCCCCTGCGGTCGCGGACTGCCGCGTCTGAAAAAGGTAGAGGGGCGACAGACCGACTTTCTCGTAACACCGTCGGGAAGGGTTATACATGCCCTTGCTATCATATATGTGCTTCGCGAAATATCTAAAGTGAAGGAATTTCAAGTCACGCAAGAAACGTTGGACGAAGTGGTCATCCGTGTAGTGATGGAGCGTTCATTGTCCCAAGATGAGCGCAGCTCAATGGCAACCAGAGCCCAGATGGCACTTGGCAAAGATATGAAAATTGTCGTTGAGGAAGTTGGGGCGATTCCCCGCTTAAATTCTGGTAAATTCCGCTATGTCATTTCAAAAGTGGCCGAGGAGCGGCTAGGTAAGACAGCGATCAACGCAACGAGCCACTAGGCGTGGTATTTACATCTTTCCCGCAACCTTTAACGCCCGGCGGAAATGTCTTCAAGTCAGAGGGACGCTCAAGCCTTTGAAAATCGTTCACGTCGTTCATTCATTCGGAATAGGTGGTCTCGAAAATGGGGTGGTGAACCTTATCAACTCTTTGGATCCCGATAAATATCACCATGTTCTTTGCTGCCTTACACGGTCAGGCAAATTAGTGGAAAGAATCCAGAACATAAATGTTGAGGTGGTCGAGGTCGGTTTACCGGCAATTGGGTTTCGCTTTCCGGTTGTAGCTCTTAGTCGACTGTTTCGCCGTTTGAATCCCGATGTGGTCCATACGCGAGGATGGGGAACCGTTGATGCAATTGTTGCGGCGCGCGTTGCCGGTGTGCCACGAGTTCTCCATGGTGAGCATGGCAGAGAAGCCTCCGACCCGGAAGGCTTAAACCGGAAGCGCAACTTGGTCCGAAGAGCGCTATCTGTAATGGTTGACCGCTTCGTATCTGTTTCTGATGATCTACGGCTGTGGTTGACACAAAGTGTGGGGATTTCGGAGCAAAAGGTTGTGACCATTCATAATGGCGTAGACACCGTAAAGTTTAGTCCGTTCAAAGAGGAGCAAGGAGCAAAGTATAAAGCGTCTGGAAGTAGTCCGTCATCAGCCGTCCGCTCCCTTCGCCGTTCCCTTGGGCTGCCGGAAGACGCGTTCGTGATCGGCACTGTGGGTCGACTGGATCCTGTGAAGGGCCACACAACTCTCTTGGACGCATTTGCTCCACTTGCCCGTATGGAAACGCCGATTTGCCTTGTGGTGGTTGGCGACGGACCCATACGAGGAGAAATTGAATCCCATGCGATCGCTTTGGGAGTAAACAAGAGTATACTATTTTTGGGAGAGCGGGAAGACATTCCAGTTCTATTGAGAGCTTTTGACGTCTTTGCTTTATCCTCGGTTGCCGAGGGGATTTCTAATACTATACTCGAGGCGATGGCATCCGGCTTGCCGATTGTGGCCACACGTGTAGGGGGTAATCCAGAGCTGGTAGAGGACGAGATAACTGGCCAATTAATTCCTTCGAAAAACTCAGACTCCCTGGCCGCGGCATTTGAGCGCTATCTTCGCGACCCTGAAAGGTGTCGGCGTCACGGTATTGCTGGTAGAGCGCGTGCGGAAAAATACTTTAGCCTAGACCATATGGCGACGCAATACGAGAAACTCTATCTTAATCTAGCCCCAGCTTGAGCCGGACAGCGGGTCCAAAACTGGTGTCGGATTTCAGGATTCCGGTATCGGGTTTTTGGTCCAAAGTCGGGGTCTGTAGTCCCGTCGTCCCTTAGTCAAACCCTTAGCCCCATGCGCTCTGCTCCTTGGCTTTATTGTCGGTAGCCGGTAACCCAACCCTAAGTACTCAGCACTCAGTTATCAGTACTCTTCTGTATGTGTGGAATCGCGGGAATTGTTAGTAGAGCGCCGTTTTCAGACGGCGACAGGGAAACATTAAAACGGATGACGCGAGCACTCGTTCATCGTGGACCGGACGGCGAGGGATTTTACTTCGACAAAAAGGCCGGTTTGGGCCATCGACGGTTGAGCATTATCGACCTTGATACTGGTACTCAGCCCATGTCCAATGAGGATGATTCGATGTGGGTCGTCTTTAATGGTGAGATCTATAACTACACGGATTTACGGGAGGATCTCATCACTAAGGGACACGCGTTCAAAACCACTTCAGACACTGAAGTTATTGTTCACCTGTACGAAGAACACGGGGAAGACTTTCCAAAAAAACTCCGGGGAATGTTCGCGATCGGTCTTTGGGACAAAAACAAACAACGCTTAATATTGACTCGAGACCGCTTGGGCAAAAAACCCTTGTACTACGCTTTTATCAACAGCTCTCTTTACTTTGCGTCTGAGATAAAATCGCTTTTCCATGCGCCAGGCTTCAAGCGGGACATCGATCTCGAGGCGCTCTCGGACTACTTTTCGCTGCTCTATATTCCTGCCCCCAAATCAATTTTCAAAATCGTGCGCAAGGTAAAACCGGCGCACACTTTGATAATCGATGGAGAAAATATACGAGATATTAATTACTGGGATTTGAATTTTGACGAAACCGACGATAGATCCGAGGCACGATGGTGCGAGGATTTTCTTCGAGCCTATGACGAGGCCATTCGGCTCCGGCTGCGAAGCGATGTGCCGCTTGGAGCGTTTTTAAGCGGTGGCGTTGACTCGTCATCGGTGGTGGCTCTGATGAGCAAAATCAGTGGCAACCCAATAACAACTTGCTCGGTGGGATTCGACGAAAAAGAGTTCGATGAATCAATTGACGCTGCGGAGTTTGCAGCCGAACTCGGAACGGATCACCACGAAGAACGGATCAGCCCAGACGCTATGGCGGTTTTGCCGAAGTTAGCGTGGCATTACGACGAGCCCTTTGCCGATTCTTCGGCCGTGCCGACTTTTTACGTGTCGCAAGCGGCGCGGCGGCACGTTACGGTTGCGCTTTCTGGGGATGGAGGCGATGAGAATTTTGCAGGATATAGGCGATATCTTTACGATTGTCTAGAAAATCGAGCGCGATCCTTTTTACCTGATGCGTTGAGAAGCCAACTGTTTGGTACTTTAGGTCGGTGGTATCCAAAGCTTGACTGGGCGCCGCGTTTTTTGCGAGCTCAGGCGACGTTTCGAGCGCTTTCTTTCAACGGCGTGGAGGGTTATTTCTATTCTGTTTCGGCGATCAAACCGGAAGTTAAAAGTTTAATTCTAAGCGATGATTTTCAAAGATCCATCAATGGATACAGCCCTTTGTGTGTATTCGAGGACTATTATAATTATCCTAAAACAGACGATCATTTGTCGCGTCTACAGTATCTCGACATAAAGACATATCTCGTTGACGACGTTTTGGTAAAAGTCGACCGGGCGAGCATGGCAAATTCTCTAGAGGTTCGCTCTCCGTTACTGGATCATATTCTTATGGAGATGGTGGCGCGAATTCCGTCGAAATTAAAGCTCCATGGACGCAAGGGGAAATATATCTTGAAAAAAGCATTGGAGCCGGTACTGCCTTCAAGAATCTTGGCCCGCCCAAAGCAAGGTTTCGCAGTCCCGATCGCGCGATGGATGCGGAAGGAAATCAAAGAGACAACCGCCGATCTACTGCTAACACCAGACCCGATGGGTGTTCTTAATTCTCAATCGGTAAGAGAGCTGTGGGATAAACATCAAGAGGGGTTTCGAGATTTTTCGACTCCGCTCTGGACGATTTTAATGTTTCGGTTATGGCAAGACAATTTCCTAAAAAATGGATTGGGTAGAACAGACTAAGATTTCGATAAGAAATCGTTTTTCAGCGTTTTTAACTTTTGTTTTACTCCGACGTTACCAATCATTTGTCGCTCATTTATGACCGCAAGCCATGTATCGCGGCCAGCGGATTTCAATCCTATGAAGCCTGTTGATCAGTCGTTGGCGCCGACCGGTATTTCTTCGACCCCCCGCTCAGTGCTAATCGTCGGTCCCGTGCCACCTCCATACGGTGGCATGGCAGTTCAGGCTCGAGCACTAGAGCGACAATTACGAACAGACGGAATTTCGACAGAGCTTATGCCCACTAATCCTAAGCTGCCCTTTTTCTTTGCAAGGATAAAAGGGGTTCGCTCCGTCATACAAACCACGGTGTTTACTTATAATCTCGTACGGGCTCTGCGCCGTGCGACCGTTGTCCATTTGCTTGGTGCCTCCTTTTGGTACTTTTTTTTAAGAGTAGTGCCGACGGTGCTATTGGCCCGACTGTTCCGTTGCGAAGTGATTCTTAACTATCGGGGTGGTGAAGCGCCGGTGTTTTTTGCTCGTTACTATTGGCTAGTTCGACCGGTGATACGGTTGGCGCAATTTGTCGCGGTGCCGTCCGCCTACCTCGAGCGCTTATTTAAGGAATATGGCTTCCATCCCCAAATTATTCCTAATTTTGTTGACCTAGAGCAATTTCGCTTTACCCCGCGTCAAACCGTAAAGCCCCATCTATTGGTAGCACGTGGGTTAGAGCCACTCTATAACATTAAAATGGCCCTTGAATCGTTCCGACTTGTCCAAAAGCAATACCCCGACGCGCACATAGACATCATAGGCGGCGGAAGTCAGGAGGCTGAACTCAAGCGTTGGGTCGCCGCAGAGGGGCTAAATGGGGTCGTCTTTCACGGTTCGATCGCAAACGAAGAGATGCCGAAATATCTAGAGAGAGCCGATATTCTCCTCAATCCAAGCAATGCTGACAATATGCCGATTAACTTGCTGGAGGCATTCGCTTGCGGGATTCCGATTGTATCGACCAGGGTTGGGGGCATTCCCGACCTGGTGGAAAGCGAGGAGGCAGCGTTGTTGGTTGAACCAGGTGACTATAAAAGTATGGCGGCCAAAGTAGAGGAGCTTCTCTCGCAGCCTGAAAAAGTTAAAAAACTAACAGAGAACGCGAAGTCGATATGTGATCGCTATAAGTGGTCTTCGGTCCGCGCACTTTGGTTCAAGCTTTACGGTGTCGAAGCAAATTCATACCTGGTCAGCTAGGGATATACTTTGGAGAACTCAAGCATTGTCAAGATCGAGTCATAATATCTTCCCTGTCGGCCGGGATGATACTGGCGGTATCAGAGTTAAACCGATTCCCCTGCTTTTATGGGTTTGCGTGGGCTCTCTTTATTTAATTCTTTACGGGCCAGTATTTCCGGGTCTAGTACAAGATTGGTTTAACTACGATACTTTTTCATTCGGTCTGCTAATTCCATTTATTTCCGCCTATTTCTTATGGAGAACAAAAGATCAGCTATCAATAACGCAGGCCGTCGCTGCACCGTGGGTAGCGGTCGTATTACTGCTGTCCGTTGGACTCGGATTAGTTGGCAAGGCAGTGGGCGATACCTTTACGATGCGTGTGGCCATGGTGGCGACGCTCGGTAGCTTAGTATGGCTATTGCTTGGGCAGCGCATATTCCGCGTGTGCCTCTTTCCCATCGGCTATTTATTCCTAATGATTCCCCTGCCTTATGTCCTTGTCAAGGAGGTTGCCTACCACCTCAGGATTGTTGATGCGGTTGCGACGGCCGTCGCGCTCCAAACTATGGGTATACCCGTTTACCGTGATAGTTATTTTCTCCATCTTCCCGGCATTACTCTTGAGGTGGCGGATTTATGCAGTGGAATATCTTCTGTATTTGCTTTATTTGCCCTGGGAGCAGCATACGTTTACATGTTGCCACTTCGACCGAGCTTGAAAATTCTAGCCGTGATGAGCACGATTCCATTCGCAGCGCTGGTAAACGTTCTGCGCATTATACTGACGAGTGCGCTCGCCTACTACTTTGGACCGGCCGTCCTTGGTGCACTGGTTCACGAACTTACGGGTACAATTACATTCTTCATCGCACTGTTTCTTTTCGTTGTTTTAGTGGAAGTGTTCCAACGAATGTATACTCCCGCCTTTGATGCAACGGCTCGATTCGCTGACGTTCATTCGCCAGGCGTCACAGACAGAGTTCGTGCTGAAAAGCCATACGACCGACGATTCTGGGTTTCTGTTACCCTGGCTCTAATGATTTTGGTACCTGCATCTTACGTGTTCACAACTATTGGTAAACACCTTTACGTGGCCCTTTTTTCGGAGTTGGACGCGTTTCCCGAAAAGATTGGTACGGCCAGTAGAGATGGTGATATTAATGTTGGTATGTATTCGGATACTAACGCGGAAACCTCTCTATCCCGCACCTACAAAACATTTCACGGCAAACCAGTAACGCTTTATATAGGTTACATGGGAAATCAATTCGAGAATAAACGATTAAAGTCTCCAAAGTTGGTGTTCCCCTACGGTTGGAATTTCGTCTGGGTAGAGGCAGCAAATATAGGGTTGGGGAAAACACACTCTATCGAAGCAAATTGGATGTTGACTCAGAGTGGAGAAACTCGGCATCTCGTCTTGTATTGGTACCAGACTGGGGGTACTAGCACGGCGTCTGAGAGTGCGTATCGGCTACAACAAGTCAAAAGAATGCTATTGCAGGGTCGTAGCGACGCCGCCGTAGTGCGGGTCGCCACCCCCGTGTATCAGGACGAATCGATTGAGAGAACCAAACAACGACTAAAGGATTTTGCCGTTGACTTACACCCCGCCCTCCTGGAGTTCTTGCCGAAGTAAACTTCGAAACAAACGAGAGGTAAAAGGTTTCACCAACCGCTGACATCTGATCGACGAAGGTGTATGATCGGCGGTAGACAGTGGACGACCAAACCTTACGTAGAGCCATGACTCACTAACCGCTAAGAGACCATGCTCATCGCCCGACACTAATGAACGCGAAATATCTAGTAACCGGGGGAGCGGGATTTATCGGCTCTCTCATCGTAAGACGCCTTGTCAAAGAGGGACATTCCGTCCGAGTCATAGATAATTTGTCGACAGGAATGGATAAGCGATTGTCGGAATTAACAAGCGCTATCGAATTTATTAGTGCTGATCTCGCCGATCCCGCAGCATGTGACGCTGCAGTCAGTGGTGTTCAATATGTTTTACATCAGGCGGCAGTGCCATCTGTGCCGCGTTCGATCCGAGATCCCATTGGGACACACCGTTCCAACGCGACCGCGACATTGTATTTGCTGGAAAGTTGTCGGAAAAACAATGTTCGCCGCGTTGTTTACGCGTCGTCGTCGTCAATTTATGGTGATACCGAAGTGCTGCCAAAGCGAGAAGACATGACGCCGAACCCGCTATCGCCCTATGCATTGCAGAAATTCGTCGGTGAGCGCTACTGCAAACTGTATAACAGTCTTTTTGGCTTAGAAACTGTGTGCCTTCGATATTTTAACATATTCGGCCCCTCACAAGATCCCGATTCGGAGTATTCCGCCGTCATTCCCAAATTTATTCGCAAGTTGCTGGGCGGTCAGCCGCTAACCGTTTTCGGTGACGGGGAGCAGTCGCGCGATTTTACCTATGTCGATAACGTAGTACAGGCAAATCTTCTGGCCCTTCAATCTCGCGAGGCGCCAGGAAAAGTATTCAATATCGGCTGCGGGGAGCGTATTACCCTTAATCGTCTCATTCGATGTCTCGAACAAATTTTGGAGATAAATGCGACAATAGAATTCCTCCCACCCAGAGCCGGCGACGTAAAGCATTCGTTGGCTGACATCCGCTTAGCGCAAAATCTTTTGGGGTATGCGCCCCTGGTCGGCGTGGAGGAGGGGCTGAGGAAGACGGTGGAGGCGATGCGGAGTAGCGAACAGCGATCAGCGATCAGTCGTCAGGAGTAATTGTCATGGTCGATTCTCTAAACTATTAGGTTGCTGCTGATAGTATCTAAATGATCGCCGAGACTCTCAAATGAGCGATTTTCGAGAATTGAAGGTATGGGAAAAAGCACATCAATGGACATTGGCGGTTTACAAAATTACGGCTGATTTTCCGCGCGATGAATTATATGGCTTGACAAGCTAGATCAGGCGCTCTGCGATTTCTATTCCCGCCAACATTGCCGACGGCTGCGGTGGAAGCACAAACGCTGAGTTCGCACATTTCCGGCAAATCGCTCTAGGTTCAGCGAGCGAGCTCGAATATCATTTGCTGCTATCCCGCGATCTGAATCTTCTGAACGAACTAGATTACGAATTTCTCACAAAAGAAGTGGTTAAAATCAAATGTATGCTCACAGCTTTCATTCAGTAGCTGAGAGCTGACGGCTGATGGCTGGCCACTATCCCAGGGAGGTTTAAGATGAAACGTATTATCATCGGTGCCGGTATGTGTTTAGTAGTGACGCTCGCAGCAGTTTTTTACTTCGATATAGGGACAAGCAAAGAAGTAAAACGCGACCGTTACCTCAAAACGGCGCGGGAATATATGCAGCAGTCCAAAGTAAGCGAAGCAATCATCGAACTAAGAAATGCCACCAAAGCGGATCCGGCCTCTGCCGAGGCCCATTTTGAGCTTGGCATTGCCCTGTTACGGAAGGGCGATTACCGTTCTGCTTACCGGCAATTCGTTCGGGCCACTGATCTTAATCCCGGCTTTATCGATGCGAGATATCAGCTTGCCAGCCTATTCGTGGCCGGAAAGGATGTTCCCCGAGCAAAAGAGCAACTGGAGAAAATTCAAGCACAGGACAAAGACGCCCCGGAGAGCCGATACCTGGCGGCTCGGATTGCCCTGGTCGAGAAACAGCCGGATCGAGCCATCGAAGAACTTCAAGAGGCTCTGAACAAGCAACCTGAAAAGGCCACTATCTACCTGGACATGGGGCAAGTGCATATGGCCAACAAAGATTTTAAGGCGGCCGAAGGAGCTTTTCGTAAAGCGCTGGAGGTCGACCCAAAACTTCACCGAGCTCGTGTGTCTCTAGCCCAACTCTACCTGGCGCTCGGAAAAGAAGAGCGGGCAGAAGAGGAATTGATATTTGCGACTAAAGCGGATCCGGAAAACGAATCGTTACTTCATATCCTGGGGAGTTTTTATTCGCGCACCCGCCAGATGAATGAGTTTGAAAAGCTATATTTAGACATGCTCAAAAAGAAATCAGACTCCCTGATAGCCAAAAAGCGTTTGGCGGAGCTTTATCTTAGCAGAAATGAACTGAAACAAGCCCGTGAATACATTGAGGATATATTAAAATCCCATCCTGGGGATGGCGATGGGTTGTTTTTCCGCGGCAGGCTCCGTTTGCTTGAAAAAGAGCCCCAACAGGCGCTCGATGACTTGTTTATGGCAACCCGTGCCGCTCCCAAGTTCGCGCCTGGATTTTACTTTTTGGGGCAAGCCCAGGCAGCCGTAAATCAAGTCGGGGATGCTAAAAAAAGCCTGACGAAAGCGAGCGAACTTAATCCGCATTGGCTCCCGCCACGGATCGGTTTGTCCCAGCTTCATGCGGCCAGCGGCGATTTTGAACTCGCGCTGGAACAAAGCTCAAAGATCTTACAGGCTCAACCCAACAACGAAACGGCTCTTCTGGTCAGTGGCGCCGTGCATCTCAAAAAGGGCGAGCCAGAAAAGGCGCTCGGATTTTTCAAAAAGGCGCAGGAAGTCAATCCTAAGAATCCTGCGGCCCGTATCAATATGGGTGCAGTTTACGTAGCGCAGAAAAATTTTACGGAAGCAATTAGAGAATACGAGGAAGCGCTGAAACTCGATGCCAATCGAATTGATGCTCTGGGTTCACTGGCTCAAGTTTATCTAATCCAGGGCAATGCCAAATCCGCTTTTGAGCGCGTCGAACAGCAACTCGGTAGGACGAAAAACAAGGCTATGGTTTATCAGCTTATGGGGCAGCTAAAACTCGCGCAAAAAGAATTTCCTTCTGCCATCCAAAATTTGGAACGTGCTGTGGAGATCAACCCCGATCTTTACTCGGCTTATTATTTGATCGGCAGCGCCTATACGGCGCAGCAAAAATTTGACACCGCAATAGAGCAGTATCAGAAAATTATCAAGAAGAACTCTAAAGCAATACCCCCTCTCATGATGGTCGGTATTCTCTACGATTTAAAAAAAGAGCCGCAAAAGGCGAACGAATACTATCAAAAAGTCCTGGATGTAAATAAGAATTTTGGGCCGGCGGCAAATAATCTAGCGTGGAATTACGTCGAGTACGGCGGCAACTTGGATGTCGCGTTGAGCTTGGCCCAGCGGGCACGCGAATCGGATCCCAACAATCCCGCCATTGCGGATACACTCGGTTGGATCTTTTATAAGAAAGGTTCATTCGTTAACGCCATCGGATTGCTGAAAGAAAGCACGGCGAAGTTCCGTAATCAAAACCCGACAGTGCTTTATCATTTGGGGATGGCCTACATTAAAAGCGATGAGGAAACTCTGGCGCGTGATAGCTTAAAAAAGGCCATTGCTATCGGCCGTGACTTTCGGGAGGCGGAGCTGGCGAAAAAAGCACTAGCCCAGCTGGGAGAAAAAAGCTAGGCTTACGGGATCGACTGCTGGACTGAGGACTACAGGACTGATAGGCGGCTGATAATCGACGACGAACCGTTAGAAATTACACCAAAATAGAAGCTTGGAAGTCCACGGCTGACTTAGCTGTTGGTGTCTATCAGATTACAAAGAAGTTTCCCGAAGAGGAATTTATAGGCTTACCATCCCACTCCGCCGTTCGGTCATGTCGGTGGCCGCGAATATAGCGGAAGGATCCGCCCGCGAATCCCTCAGAGACAGATTACACTTCCTCTACATCGCAAGTGGTTCCCTAACCGAAACGCAGCATCTTCTACATCTTTCGAGTCGACTCGGCTACGTTGTTGACAGAGATCATGAAGCTTTCACCGATAAAATTCGATCCACGATTGCCCGCTTGCATGGCTTGATTAAACAGTACGGAAAGCATCCCGATAGTCAGGAGTCAAGTTGTCAGTAGTCCTATCCTCCGTGGTCCTATAGTCACTTGTCTCGAAGTCCTTTAGTCCAACAAAAGGAGTATGTGATGAAACATTTACGTTTAGCTGTCGTTTCGTTGGTCATCATCGGCGTTGGTATGGCTTTTTACCTGGAGGCATTTACTAGCCGCGAGGTGAAGTATGATCGATACCTTAAAAAGGCGCGCCAGTATGTGGTTCAGGCGAAGCTGAGCGAGGCAACGATAGAATTTAAAAACGCACTCAAAACAATGCCGGCCTCCGCAGAGGCGCACTTCGAGCTGGGTGAAGTCCTTATGCGCCGCGGTGATCCAAAAGGCGCCTTTCGTCAGCTTGTGCGCGCCACGGACCTCAAGCCTGACTGGACTAAAGCACGATATCATTTGGCAGGCTTTTACGTGATAGCCAAGGATTTCGCTAGTGCGAAGCGACAGCTCCAAATATTGCGGGAAAAGGATCCGTCATCGCTTGAAAGCCGTTATCTTGCCGCTTCTATAGCCTTGGGCGAGAAAAACTACGATGAAGCGCAGAAGGAACTTGAAAAAATCATTGCCAAGAACCCCGAGAGAGCCGAGACTTATTTTGATCTGGGCAATGTCCACATCTCAAAACAGGACAACAAGAGCGCAGAGGCATCCTACAAAAAGGCGCTTGAAATCGATCCAAAGTTGCACCCTGCGCGGATTGCGCTAGCGCAACTCTATTTAAATACCGGCGACGAGCAAAAGGCGCTAAAGGAACTGCTTGTTGCTACCGAGGGCGATCCTGAGAACGAGGCATTGCTGCATATTCTCGGCAATTTTTACTATGGAACTCGTCACTTTGACGATGTTGAGAAGCTTTATCTGGAATTTCTCAAAAAGAAACCGGACTCGTTAGCCGCGAAGAAGCGCTTGGCAGAGTTATATTTAACAAAATTAGATTTCAAACGAGCGAAACATTACATCGACATCATTCTCAAGAGGCAACCGGACGATATCGATGGTCTTTTCTTCCACGGAAAGCTCTTTCTTGCGGAGAAAAAATTCAAAGAGGCATTGGAGCATTTCACGATCGTCACGCGAAATGCACCCCGGTTCGCACCGGGTTTTAATTTCCTCGGACAAGCTCAGGCGGCCCTGCAACAATTCAAAGACGCAAAAAATAGTTTGAACAGGGCGATCGAGCTCAGGTCAAATTGGGTCCAGCCTCGGCTGATGTTGGCCCAACTGCACGCCGCATCCGGTAATTATGATCTCGCCCTAGAACAGAGTGATTACATACTTCAAGCACTGCCGCAGAATCTGGCGGCACTGCTTATCAGCGGGGTAGCTCGGCTAAACAAAGGGGAAACGGAAAAGGCGCTAATCCTGATAAAGAAAGCTCAAAAACTAAACCCGAAGAGCGACACGATTTACGTTAACTTAGGAGCCATTTATGTTGCCCAAAACAATTTTTCCCAGGCAATCCGTGAACTTGAACAGGCTCTAAAGTTGAATCCCGACCGCATTGATGCCCTCACGAGCATCGTACAAATCGAACTCAAGCAAGGCAACGCCAAAGGTGCATTCGCACGCGTTGAGCAGTATCTGGCAAAAACCAAAGATCAAGCTTCGATTTATCAACTCCTGGGTCGGCTTGCTTTGTCCCAAAAGAATTATGACGAAGGGATCAGGTATCTGGAAAAGGCGGTGGCGCTTAATCCTGATATGACTTCGGCTTATCTATTGATTGGACACGCCTATGCGGCTCAAAAAATGTACGATACGGCCATTCCCCATTATGAGAACGCGATCAAACAAAATCCAAAGGCCATCTCGCCCTATATGTTGACGGGGATCGTGTATCAGCTCAAACAACAACCGGAAAAGGCAAACGAGTACTATCGCAAGGTTCTCGACATAAACAGAAACTTCGCCCCAGCGGCCAATAGTCTAGCGTGGAACTATGTCAAATATGGTGGCAGCCTGGATATCGCGCTCGGTCTTGCACAGCGCGCCAGAGAAATGAATCCCAACGACCCTTATGTTGCTGACACTTTAGGCTGGATTTATTTTAAAAAGGGCACGACAGAAATGGCGCTTTCATTGCTTAAGGAGAGCAATGAGAAATTTAAAAGCGGTAACCCAACGGTATTGTATCATCTAGGGTTAGCCTATGAAAAAGCCGGGCAAAAAAACTTGGCCAAAGAGTCTTTCAAAAAAGCCTTATCGCTCGATCTCAATTTCGCTGAGGCACGGGAAGCCAAGATTGCCCTGGACGCGTTAGATTTGCGAAGAAACTAAAGCTCCTACAGGATCGTCTTCATGTAAAAAGTCGTTACACTTTTTGCTAATTGGACTAGTCTTTAGTAATCAACGACTTATCGTCCTAGAATGGGAAGCACGAAACGCTTGTTAAGTCGCTTTACAGTTATGAAAGCGGCAACGACTGAATTAGTAATAAAAATTAGACACTTAGGCGATGGCACAACCGTTGCTTCATCCTCCGTCGTGCGAGAAAGTTTAAGCGAAAGCGAAGGAGAAAAACGATGAACGTAAAAGCCATATTATTTAGTGCAATACTGATGCTGAGCTTACTTCTTGGGAGTAATGCGAGCAAGGCAGGCGATTGCTTCGATGGTGGTGCTTGCACCATGGACGAGCTACTGGGTGGGGACGATATAAACTACGGGGGATTACTGTTTAATAATTTCCACGGTTATTCCGCTGTTAGCAACCCTCCGCCCAACGTAAACGCCTATAATCCAGCCAATATAATTGTGACGACGCTTACCTCCAATGGCGAAGCAGGGCTGTTATTCCAATTCGTTCCGTTGCTCAGCACCCAAGGGGGAGTCTCGCTGGATATCGCATTTCAATTTACGGTTACCTGCACTGGTGGGTTTGCCTGTTTAACAGACAACACACTTGAATTTTCAGGGGCCCACGACGGAAATGGCTCGGCGCAGATTATCGAGGCGGTAGATCTCCCTGGATCGGACCTTGATGTCTCAAAATTGGTCTACTCCAGCCCCAACGGAGCAAGAGTGTCTCACCACAAGGATTTTCCCGGAGGTCCGTACATGTTCGTTGACATTAGAAAGGATATCGCGCTGACTACTTTTGCAAGTGGTGACTGGGCGTCCATCAGCGATCTGACCCAAACCTTCTCGATGACCGGCGGCAACAGCACCGACGGCGGCAACAGCACCGACGGCGGCAACAGCACCGACGGCGGCAACAGCACCGGCCAGCAAGTCCCTGAGCCTTCGACGATGCTCCTCCTTGGCACGGGTCTTCTGGGAGTGGCGGCCTGGGGCAGAAGGCGCCTCAGAAAAGACGCGTAGAATAGAGAGTCCTTCCCTTAGCTTAACAAAGAGAGCCCTGGTAAGCACCGGGGCTCTCTTTTTTTTCTGTTTAAAGCAGTTTGCTTTCTGAAGACCGATACGTTTTGACTGGCATAGACACTGCCTAAATACATGGTCAGCGAAGTGGAAATGATACTGTCTTGAGAAAAGAAGGAACTTTTTACGAATTTCACGGAATACGAAGTCACGATAGCTTCGCAGGCAGCCTGTCCCGTTTGCACAAGGCAACAAATTGCCATCAAAGAAAAAGGGCGATGATGCGATGATTGAAAAACCTGAAATGGTAGATGGCAGGCAGGAAAATAAAGACCCATCGCCAGACCAAACAGTCGATACAGTTACGCCTAACGCGCGCTGGCGCACCTTATGATCCACGCCGCGGCGGTGGAGCGTGGAGGATGCGCCGCGATTCTTCCGGCTCCACCCGGCTCGGGTAAAAGCACGTTGTGCGCGGCGTTGGTGCATCGGGGTTGGCGCTTGCTCACGGACGAGCTCACTCTGCTTCATTGTCAAACTAAAAAGATCGTTCCATTGGCGAGACCCGTGAGCTTGAAAAATAATTCGATCCAACTCATGCGAAACTTTGCTCCGCAGGCCGTATTCGGACCTGCAATTCATAACACCATTAAGGGAACCATCGCGTATATGCGCCCGCCAGCGGAAAGTGTAGGTCAAGTAGATAAGCCCGCTATGCCAAAATGGGTGATATTCCCCAAGTATAACGCCGGAGCCCCCACAACAATACAATCACTTCTAAGGTCGCAAACTTTTACCCGAATCGCCGATAGTCTCGTCAACTATACGGTATTGGGGGAAAGCGGGTTCGAAACTCTATCATCATTTATCGAGGGAACGGATTCTTATGAGTTCAAGTACAGCAATCTCGATGAGGCTGTCGCATGGTTTGACGGTTTAATGTCGCTCGATGTTAATAATCGTAATCAAGAACGTTATGCAAATTCGGTATGAATTGTTAAGACAATCCTTGATTCACCCAAAGGAGTTGATCGCTTTGCAACCTGCTGAGTGGGATTGGCTAATTCCGCAAGCGAGATCAGCCGGCGTGCTCGCTCGGATGCAGTTTCTAGTTGTCGAACAAGAACTCGCTAGTAGAATCCCCAAAATAGTTAGGCCGCATTTGGAGTCGGCTGGGGTCGTGGCTAGCAATGAGGAGCGGCTCATGCGATTTGAACTAGATCGCATCGAGCGCGCCTTGGCGGGAGTGGAGACTTCCCTGATACTGCTCAAGGGAGCCGCATATATTTAATGGCGAGGTTGCCAAACTCAAGGGGCCGGCTATCCTCCGATATAGATATTCTGGTACCGAAGGATAGATTAACGGATGTAGAAAAGGCTCTCCTACAACATGGCTGGGAACATGTGAAGTTAGAGGAGTATGATCAGTATTATTACCGAACCTGGTCGCATGAGCTGCCACCGCTCAGGCACCGAGCGCGACGAACTATTATTGATGTTCACCATACAATTTTGCCGCCAACTGGCCGACTTCGGCCCGATGTAGAAAAGCTTTGGGCTAATGCTCAATCGCTGGAGGGAACAAGATTCAAAGTCCTTGCTCCTCTAGACTTGCTGCTCCATGCCGCGGCGCACGCTTTCCAAGACGGGGATCTTCGGCATGTTATGCGAGATCTTGTAGACCTCGATAGCCTATTACGTTATTTCGGCGCCAATAAGGAATTTTGGGATAACTTGATTGAGCGGGCAACCGAACTGAATTTAACTCGGGCCCTGGTTCGGCGCGTTGGCTGCTCTGCCTGCGTTCCCATTGGCTGCGGATGCCGCCCCGGCTCCTCGTGCAGCACCTTTTACGCAAGAGTTGTTGGCGAGGCCCAAAAAAGCGAGTGGTTAGGCTAATCACATCATCTTGGCTAAATCCCTTCGATAACTCCTTAACATAAATTTCTGGAGCGCTGCATGAGTACAAAAAAGAGTTTAGCTTTTAAGGCAATTCACTTTTCTAACGATAAATATTTGAAGAACGAAGAATTAAACAGCCTAAAACGTGATCTGCGTAATAAATACTCGGCGAGCGCGGAATTGTATGATTCGCAGCGCTCGCGGAATGAACGGGTACTCGCTTTTTTTGAGAGCTCCTATTCGACTTTTAATTCATTGATCGGTCCAACCTCTGAAACAACGATACATCTTGACATACCCGTCGGCACCGGTAGGTTTTGCCATTTCCTTCGTACCCAGGGGAGAATTCACAAAATCTTGGGAATCGACGTTGCTCCGGGTATGCTTGCCGCTTCTAAACAAGTATGCGCGAAGGACCCCGCAATGAGAGTGGGTTTCGGCGATGCATTTCAGCTGCCACTGGCCGACAATAGCGTAGATTTGGTCACGAGCCTCCGTTTTTTTCACCTATTTCCCAAGACATGCTGGCCCGGACTTTTGACCGAAATGTATCGCGTGCTGCGACCGGGAGGACTGCTGATAACGGATCTTCGTAACATCCTGCGGGGTGGGGTTTGGGCACCGATAAAAGAGTACCGTGATCGTTGGTTGCACCACGATCAAAGACATAGCTTTATTGCGCCGTACGAAATCAACAGAATTTTTGTCGATTGGGTTGATTTGCGAGTTCGTGGTGTTGGCCTGGACGGTGCGTTGCTCTTAACTACTATATTCCCTCACTTGAGTAAAGACCTCGAAGCCAGCGCAAGTACGTCCATCTTGCGGTATTTCACAAAAGAATTGGTCGTTGCCGCGCGCAAACCTCTGTCATGATAATAGTCACCTTTTCCGGACTTGACGGCTGCGGCAAGTCTACGTGCGTCAAAACTACGGTTCGTTATCTACGGGAGCGAGGTCTGCATGTTCGCGAGCTAGTAACTCTTTTTACCTCCGCCGCTGGACTTTCGACGATCATAAGAGAACACATTTGCAAAGCACGCCCTAAAATTTCAGTGAGCCAAGTCACCAGCGTTACGGGGCATCGGATAAGGGCCCTTCCGGGAAATCGCACCTTTGCGAACGATTGTGAGCGGCCTATTGTTTATGTCAAACGTCTGGTTACTTATACCATCGATTGTTTAATATTGACCAGCTGGCTCACCGTACAAAAAGCGATGGGTGTTGATGCTGTCGTTTGCGATCGGTATGTTTATGACAAAATGGTAAATTTGCCTTCACCAATTGGCATTTATTCTCGTTTTCTGTCGAGATTAGTGCCGCGTCCGCAGCTGCCCATTTTTCTCGATGTCCCCCCTTTGGTTTGCCGCGGAAGGAGAGAAGAACATCCTCCTGATTATTACGAAACCAAATACGACGCCTACAAAAAAGTTGTAATGCAATTTGCGCTATTGTCCGTGGTAAATAAGGATCGACAGGAAACCTCTCGCGAAATAGAGAGACTCGTATCAGCAATTATTGACTTTCATGTTACGCCAGGTCGGTCTAATCATTTGTACCAGCACGAACCTAAATGAGAGTGTGCACGAATGGAGATTCATTGTGGTTCCTGCTGAAATACGACAGTACTCAAGTGAGTACCGGGATGGGCTTGGCCTGCAGCTGCGTTTTTGTGAATCAAGTCTAACTTGCTGCTATTGGTGACCACTACCAACTAAACTTCTAAAATCGCCGTGAGAAGGGTAAATAGGAAAAATTCTCCTACCGCAATCGAATTTTGAGAATCTCTAGCTCAAGGTTTATTCGTTCCAAATATAGTTGGGCCGGAGCACGCAGAGCACAGTCCGGATGATTTGTCGTATTCCGTAAAGTGTATTCCATCTCCTGTTTTGCCCGGCGAAGGTGTTCCAATCGTTTGCCTGGTGTTTTTTCATTTATGGCCATCGTCATTCTGACAAGTCCGGGACAGTAGTGATTTCCGTGAGCCCCGCAGCCACGAATCTGAAAATCGGGGTTATCCTCCGCGCCGTCTAGATATTGTGCCCAGCAGAATTGTGGCAGCGTAGCCACGATATCCGGCGGGGCTTTGTATTTGGCTCCGAATGCGGGCGCAGCGATCATTAACAGTATTAAAAAAATCATGACACAACGTCGATTCATGTTTTTCTCCAATGATTGATCTTTCAACTTCGCCTGAATTAGTCCTCTAAACCAGAATTCAATTCGCTAGGATATTACTTTCTTACTGTCCATCATTTCAGCCCGCCATCGAGGCGAATTACAGCGCCCTGTTTGAGAATCTCAATCTTTGGGCTGTTATGATTATCATTAAACCACCAGCGTGTCGTTCGATGTGGCCCGATTACCTCGCAACCCACACGGCCGCTGTCTTCCAAAAGGCGAACCTGATGATTAGCCTGCTGCGATCCGATGGTGGGCAACAGCACGACTAGAAACTTATCATCGTAATTCAAATCTGGCGGTGTTGCCTCGATTCTCCAAGCGCCGGGCTCAAGTTCCCTTTTTCTTTTTTCGAGGGCTCGGAAAACCTCGCCATTTTCGTCGTAACTACGCCCGGCCACAAAAAAAGCAAAGTTCGTGCCTCCGATGATTTCAATTTTGGGATTCTTTGGTAGGAGCATATGGCCCTCCAATTGTCCGCCATCATGGCCCACTTGATCTGTGGGGGATATGCTGACTAAAAAACCGCTCGGAGTTAGCTTTGGTTCTTCAATAGTATGAAACAACCAGCGTTTGCGAAAACTCCGGTTCGTGGAGCGAACCTGGTCGAAGATCACGATTACGTCGTCCATTTGGTCATGACCGAAGGTACGCCAGAAGCGTTCGACTCGTCGAGTCCGATGGGAGAAAGTTCCCTTGCCGGATAACCGATTGGTATAGGCAGGCGTCAGGTCAGAAACGCCAACTACGATTCCCTCTTCCATAACGACCTTTTTCATTAGCCCAGTATGGTAAATTTCTTTTTTTTGTTGCCATTCCTTCAAATCTAAAGGTGCGGCTTCTACTCCCCACCCCGAGCCGATACGCCGTTGACCTCCATCATTGGCAATCAGTCGTGGCTCTTTATTTCTGGGAGCCGGAACAATGTCCTTTGGATCGGTAACGGTAATCGTATTGTGAGCAATAGTTTGATAGGTGTAGTTCATGTGATGGTCCGAGCCATACTTCGGCCCATAGAGGCCGCTATCAATGGCAAGCGCTCCGCCTTTGTAAATCGTAAATGAACCTTGGTCCAGATGAACATGCGACCAGTAGTTGTCTCCTGCCTTAAAAGTCACATAGGTAGCGTTTGGACTCCAGTTCGTTCTCGACACCAGCAATCCGATGCCATCGAAGTAACGAGCTAAAGGGAGAGATGAAATTACAGTAGGGTTGTATAGTGCAGGAGTGACAATGGGTCCCCAAGGCCAGGAAGTGGGTTCGGGATGTTTGGGCGGCGGGAGTAGACTGAATGCTTCTATGTGGCCATACTCCAGAGCCAGGGGTATACGATCAGGGACCAACCAGGGGGTGAACCAGGCCGCGTCGCCGAGGCGAAAAATCGTGTTATCCGGACGAACACGATAGATCAAAAAATCGAGGAATCCGCGAAGGCGAGGCTCGGTGGAAAAAAGGTCTTCACCGGTTGCGTGGCGCCACATGGCAGGCACCTGGTAGATCGCTTGGCCAATTCCGATGTGTACATATTCGCCGCCCTCGTGCCAGCCTCCGTTTCGTCCCATGATTTGGCGCCATACGGGCAATACTCGGTTTTTCCACAAGTCGTGGGTAAAGCGCATGATGTGTTCGGCGCGCGAGTCATCGCCGTACAGAGCCAGGCTGCAAGCAACGAGGGCCTGAAATGGACTGTTGTATAAGTAGACGTTGTAGGGAGAGAGACGTTCCTTGCGAATGTACTCAATGATGTAGTTGCATCCTTCTATCAGTTTTTCCTGCAGCCGTTTTCTCTGCGCTTCGGACCATTGGTCAAAAAGCCAGTCATAAGCGACAGCAAGGGGCTTCACTTGATTATGACCCCTCCACGAGAATTTCACTTCGATGAGTTTGTCGAAGAGTAGGGCTAGGTTCTGACTTCCAGGATAGATGCGCGATAGCATGATTATCGAATAAAGATCGGTCTTCTCGGTGGCCAGTCGCTCGCGTGAGCGCAGGTATTCCCGGCGCCCGCTCTGTAGGAGCGAAATATCTGTGCGGGTCGGCACCGGCAGTCGGGGATGGGGATAGCGGAAGTTCGGGAGATTGACTTTTGGCAGTTGGTTTGGGGCGGGTAACTGCGGTAGCTTGCTTTCGTCGACACGGCTCTCGAGGTACGACGGTTCCAGAGCCGCTCCTATGAGTAGGGTACATGCGCCAATCAGTAAAATCGACATTGGCAAATGTAGGAGACACTTCAGTTGCAACATGACATCGTCCGATCGATAGAAAACTCTCAGGTTATTTACCAATTCCCAATACCATAGCGGTTGATACTCTCGGAAGAAGCGCATCATTCGCGAACCGACTTATGACGCATAAAGCATACCAGTTTGTCTGTGATAAATGTGCAGGACAATTTAGGTTGGTTCGGGTTAAGAATCGGCAAATTTGAAGAATTGTAGCCCAAAATTGGTTTCTTTTTGGACTCCAAGGTGAATTTGCCTTGCGAGTAATTGCTCGTCATGGATCGCAACGACCGAAGTGTTAGTTTGATTTCGAAGCGTCCGTTCGTATAAAATAGTTTTAGACTTCTTTTCACTCTAGCTAAACCGATTGAGTTAAAGCTCCGAGCTTGCAGGATCCTGTTCCTATTTTCTTCTTCAAATGCCCAAAACCTCCAGTGTTGTCCTTGGTTAAATTAAAAGAAATTTTCGGAGCGGATCTCCGCTCCCTGGCGTTACTGCGAATCGCCGTTGGGCTCCTACTCCTCATCGATCTCGTGCAGCGTTCGAGTGATCTGGCGGCGCATTACACAGATTTTGGCGTTCTGCCTCGCGCCGCCGCCATGGAGACCGCATATAGCCGATGGTTGCTATCGATTCACTTCATCAATGGTACCTGGGAGATTCAAGCAGTCCTATTCTTCCTGGCCGGTGTTTTCGCCATTGCGCTGCTGCTCGGTTATAGAACTCGGATTGCCACCATCGGCTCCTGGTTCCTTTTTCTGTCGCTCAATATTCGTAATCCAATAGTTTTGCAGGGGGGAGACATTGAGTTTCGCGTGATACTTTTTTGGGCGATGTTTTTACCCTGGGGAATGCGCTACTCCATCGACAAGGTTTTGCATCCGGAGTGGGACGCGCTCCCAACATCTATTATTTCATGGGCGACCTTTGCCTATCTCTTTCAGATCATTTTTGTTTATTGGTTCGGCGCGATTCTCAAGACAGGCGCGGAGTGGCGCACTGAATGGACCGCGATATATTACGCCCTGAGTATCGATCAATTTGCCACGCCGGTTAGTCATTTTCTGCTGCAGTTTCCTCATCTTTTGAAAGTGTTGACCTTTGGAGTATTTTGGTTTGAGGCTCTTGGACCGTTCCTGCTTCTCTCGCCATTTTGCACAGGATTTTTACGTACGGCGGCGGTGCTGGGATTTTTTCTGATGCACCTGAGCTTCGGTCTCGGCCTTTCTATCGGACTCTTTGCTTTCATTGGGGCCCTGTGTCCCATCGGCTTATTACCCACCTGGTTTTGGGACGAGGCTGCTGACCGGATTGATGCCTTGAAATCGCGGGGGCTAAAGATTTATTACGATCAGGACTGCGGCTTCTGCGCCAAGGCCATGCGCGTTATTCGGGGTCTGGTTTCGCGGAATTCGCAAATTCTCCCGGCGCAATGCGACCCGTCGATTGATGAGGACATGAGAAATAAGAATTCTTGGGTTGTGGTGGATGAAAGCGGAGAGCGCTATTTCGCATACAAGGCGGCGGTGGTGATCGCGAGGCAAATCCCATGGCTTCGGCCGTTGTTATGGTTTTTTAGTCTGGCCGTGATGGAAAAGTTAGGAGAGCGATGCTACAGGATCATCGCCAGTCACCGCCGAGTGGCCTGCCGTATAACGGATTCTTCAAGCGCAAATCTTACCCAAGATCTGCGCTTGAGCGATGCTACGAATATTATAATCATCGGGCTCTTTTTATTTGTCTTGGCGTGGAACGTGACGAATATTCCTGCCGTTAAATATAAAGTGCCCGAGCGAGTCGGAGCCATTGTTAGGTTGCTCGGAATTGATCAGCAGTGGGGTATGTTCGCGCCCTATCCGCAAAAAGGCGATGGCTGGTATGTGATTCCAGGAAAACAAAAAAATGGTCGAGTGGTAGATATCTTTCGTGGCGGGCAGCCCGTCACGTGGGAAAAACCCGCGAGCGTAGCGGCGACATACAAAAACTACCGGTGGCGTAAGTATATGATGAATCTATGGCTTAAATCCCACGAGAGACAGCGTCCGTACTACGCCCAATATCTCTGCCGTGACTGGAACTCGAGGCACAATGGAGAGCAACGGCTGGAGGAATTGGCAATATATTATATGCTCGAAGTAACCCTGCCCAACTATGAGTATTTTACGCCCGAAAAAGTTCTTGTCTTGAAGCATCAATGTGCGGGCTCGAAAAAGGATTGATATTTCGATTTGCGATAAGTTAGGCGATATCAAGACAGTGCATTTTGACACGGCACCCGGAAAATAAAAAGCCCCGACGAGCATCGCGCGCGGGGCTTTTTTATTTTGGTACGATACCAGGACAGGTTGCAGTTACTGAATAGCCGTCGCAAACCAAGCTATCGACTAATTGCTGTAATCTTTTTTGACTTGATCCGGGGATATAAGCCATGCTCCGGTGCAGGAGCGTCGCGCAACTTCACCGATCTCTCTCCCGTTGGTGCCGCCATCGTAGTTGCCAGCAACGTCGAAAGTAAGCGCATATACACCAGCGGCGGTGGCCTGCGTTCCCACGCAAGTTGCCAGTTTGAGCGGGAAATGAAGGAGGGAAAGTATGATGCTTCCAAAGGTATACACCGCTTCATCCTCCTGCGTCGTCTTTTGTTGTGCACTGCCGATGCCAGGCGCGATAACCAGACTTAAGACCAATAACGCAGCAAAAATACCTGATAGTGTTTTATTTTTCATGTTGACCCCTTTCTCGAGTGGTCTTGATGTGTCGCCATTTTGCGCGTGATTCATTTATAAGTCAAGCGCTTTGCTAAGGGCGTTATATTATTTTTTAAAATCATCGGGCTGAAGCCTTTGGCTGGGTTGAGCGCCGGGTCCGCTCTTTCGTCATAGGCTGACTGACTTCACTTTGCTCGTTTCGCAGACCTTTTTGCTTTGCGATTGTGATTGGCTCATTAACGAGGGACTGCGTTATCGCGTAAGCGGGAATCGGGCGGCTATAGTAATATCCCTGAGCCTCATCGCACTGCAAGTCGCATAACATGTCTCTCGCCACCGCGGTTTCGACACCTTCGGCGACGACTTGAAGGCCAAGGTTGTGCCCTAAATCAATAATAGATTTTACGATCACCGCGTTGTCCCTGTCGCTTTCCATGTGCTGGACAAAGGATTTGTCAATTTTTATACAGGCTACGGGTAGTTTTTTCAGATACGACAAGGACGAATAACCAGTGCCAAAATCGTCGATGGAAAAGGTTACGCCGAGAGCTCTAATCGCCGTTAAAACTCGCATGGCCCGCTGCGGGTCGACCATGATAGCGCTTTCGGTAATTTCTAGCTGGAGGTTGTGAGGGGATACGCCGACGCTTCGCAGTAGACCTTCGACCTGATCAGGCAGCGCTAGTGACTCCAGATTCCACATCGATAAATTGACTGCGATGCTCACAGGATGGCCCATTGCATTCCAGGCACGACATTGAAGAAGGGCATGGTGCATCACCCAAAGTGTCATGGGAATGATGAGGCCGGTTCTCTCGGCTAGTGGAATAAATTCATCGGGGAAAATAATTCCTAACTCTGGGTGGCGCCAACGCGTCAAAACCTCGACGCCGGATATGGCGCCGTCATCGAGACGAATTTTCGGCTGGTATAGCAAAAACAGCTGTTCCGTTGCGATTGCCCGTCTAAGATCGCTCATTCGGAGAGGCACGCGATCAATCGGCATAAGCTCTTCGGAATAGACGACATAATAGCTTTTAGTTCGCTTGGCAGCGGCGAGGGCCAGATTGGCTTTTTGCAGCAAATTATTCGCATTGGCGCTATGTTCGGGAAAGAGCGCGATGCCAATCCGCGGATGTGCGCTCAACTTCAAATTCTCTATCAGCAGCGGCTCTTCCAATTGTGGCACAATCTTGTTGGCCACCAACACGGCGTCGTCGGGACCAGTAATCGATGGCAATAGGATCGCGATATGCTCGCCGTCGATGCGTAACACCAAATCCGAATCCCGCAACGCGCTCCGAAGGCGCGTCAATATATGCTCTGAAAATTCGCTCGCGCGATGGCTAAGCTCGAACCACGGATTGTCGGTCGTGTCGAACGCAATAAGCAGCAGGCCGACTTGCTTGATGCTATCTCGAGCGGCCACAATTGCCTGGCCGACCCGCAGTTGAAACAAGGCGTTGCTAGAGAGATCAGAGGGTTTCAGGGTCATGGATTGGTGCCAAGCAGGCTATTGACGATCCTGCTTTACATAGCCGCCCCAGCGAGGTTGCGTATGGGTCGGCGCAAACGGCGTTGAGATGTCTGCGCGCGCGCCGCTGCTCCTGCGAGCCGGCGCTGATCGAGCCAAGATTGGGCCGGCAGAATCACACATGGGTTAGCAATGCTCACCGAAAGGGGCGAGAACACTCCTGGTTAAAACAAAATAAATGAAAAAGATCGCCGTTCCATTTCTTGACGGAGGCACCCCTGTCTAAAGTGAGCCGCCGGCGCATGGCGCGGCCTTTCGCTGCTTGAAAGCGAGCAAGGCATGTGCCAGTTTCCCAGCCGGGCTTCTAGAGTCCCTTGGGGTTAGTCAATAGAGCTTATGGGTAATTATGGGGGTACCCATCAGGGGGACACGCCTACTCGCTTCTGTGTCACGGGGTCAATTCGAGTGACAATCTTGTCCCGCCAAGAAACGAAAAATATCAGAAATAAACGACAATCCAGTCCGGCGCGAGACAACGGATCATTTTCTAGTCGTTTTTTGGCAATGTGCGGAGAATGAGTCCAATTACCAGCGTAGAACCGGAAGTATATTTGAGTAATTATCGGTCCAAATCGGATAGGCGGGATCGCTTCGCAACGGCTTCCACATCGGATTGGGCTCGAGGTGTGCGAGCGAATTTTTGTGGCGTGCCAAAATGATCCAACGAGATGCCGTTTTTCCGGCTGCTTTGTCCACGGCGCTGATTTGCTGATCATCGGCGGCTACGCTCGCCAGGTTCAATTCACTTGCGAGGCGAGCGACAATCGGCGCGAGGTCGAAATGTCTGCTGGAGACATGGAAAGCCATCAAACCGGCGGGAGCGAGTTTTTCCAGATAGAGCATCACGGCTTCCCGAGTCAGCAAATGGATGGGTATGGCGTCGCCGCTAAAGGCATCAAGGATTATCAAGCCGAAATGCTTGGCCGGCGCTGAATTCAATGTGATGCGCGCATCGCCGTATACGATGCGGGAGTGACGCCCGCAGTCGCGGAGGAAAGTGAAAAAACGCGGGTCACTCGCAAGATCGCCAACCAGGGGGTCAATCTCGTAAAATGTCCACTCTTGACCTTCTTGCCCGTAGCATGCCAATGAGCCGGTACCCAACCCGATAACGGCCACGGGAAATTTTTGCCCCTCAGTAGAGAGAGCCGAAAACAGCTGGCCGATGGGACCCGTTGGAAAATAGTAAGCTAGCGGCTGGCGCGTCAGATTTGGCTGGCGGTTTTGCGCTCCGTGTAGCGTGGTACCGTGAAATAAATATCTGAATTGTTTGTCGTTGTCCGCCGTCACTCGATATACGCCGAAAAAGCTTCGATCGGTGCGCAGCGCTTCACCGTATGCTGCAGAATAGTGCCTGGTTCCTAGCATCAAAGCGAGAAGGCCGAGGGCGAATCGGGTGGGAATACGGGAAAAGCTGATACACACGATGCCCGCCAAGCCGAAAATGACGAAGTGACTCAGCCAGGGATTTAAGTTAATCCCTTGAAAAACAAGCGTTAAGCCGAATAAAAGTACCCCCAACGTTAATGGGAAAACGAAATCCTGCCACGGGATCGAGGGCGACGCATTGGGCAATGGTCGTATCAATAACAACGCGGCCATAACCAAGGCCAGCGGATATTCCTCAACACCTTTGAAAAGCCACGGAGCCAAAAAAACGTTAAACGCACCTCCGAGAACCCCTCCGAGGGACAAGTACAGGTAGTACTCCGTGAGGCGGCGGGGCGAGGGACGATCTTGGGCGAGGTTGCCGTGCGCGGTCAATGCGATGGCCAAAAAAGTTCCTAGATGCAAAAGCGCAATCAACCATGCGGGCTGGGTAGCCTTAGAAAAAATCGTAATGGCAGAACCCAAAATTAAAAAATGTAGAACCCTGGATATTTTTCCCCACTCCACGGGCGTCGCTTTGGCGAACACTAAAACGAAGGAGAGCAAGTACAACGATAATGGAATGGCCCACAAGAAAGGAACTGACGCAATGTCGGCGGATAGGTAACTCGTTGTGCTGGGAAGCAGGGTGGCGGGAACGAAGGCTAGCGCCAACCATTTCACGCGACGTGGGGACGCGATTGGGTCCTCTGTGGACACGGATGTGGAATGACCGACTGTAGATTCGCCGTCTTTTAGGTCCAGGGATCGCCGCAGGGTAAAGGAACAAAGCGTAATCAACAGCAGTAAAAACATGAACCCTAAAGTCCAAATCCAACTCTGAGTGCTGAGAAGAAACGTAGGCTCCAAATACAAGGGATAGGCGAGGAGGCCTACCAGACTTCCCAGATTGCTGGCCATGTATAGAAAGTACGGGTCTTTGGCGGCGGGGTGGGAGGTATTCGCGAACCAATTTTGTAAGGTCGGGCTGGTCGCGGAAATGAGAAAGAAGGGGAGTCCAACCGAGAGCACCAAAGCCCAGGATACAGAGATAGCAGGATGAACGCCTAAGGCCGGGACTCCATTGGCCGAAAGCCCTACCGGCAAAACAACGAGAGTCAAAAACAACAAGATGATATGTAAAACCTGGTGGCCTCGAATGCCGAGCCAAGCGGCGCCGAAGTGGGCATAGAGATAGCCGGCCAAGAGTGTGGCTTGAAAAAAAAAGATGCAGGTATTCCAAACTGCGGGAGAGCCGCCGAAGATAGGTAAAATCATCTTCGCGAGCATGGGTTGGACGATGAAGAGCAGGGCCCCGCTGACAAACAGGGCCGAACGATAAATAGCCCCGACCAGCCCGCTCAGGTGCAGGGAGGAATCAATCGTCCTGAGGAGATTTTCCATAGCCATGAATCGCCTCTCGGTTACGTGCAGCTTCTTGAGGCTGGCGGGCGTTGATCGACAAACGTGTGGCGGCTAGTTTTCAAAAATGCTGTGGCGCAACTGTGAGCGCAGCCCGTTTTAACTCAATACGAACGCATGGGATACGACCGCCCTAGGTTGATGAATCTTTTTCGTATTTTTTTCTTCATGCCCAACTGGGTTGTATTTTTCGATCAATAATTGGTTTCGCAGGTTTTTTTTGACGAAAATGCTGGCCACCGAATCGTCATAGATAAGGTGCCAATCCAAATGAACCTTTAGGACCGTTGCCAGCGATGCGCCAGTGTTGACGATAATCCACTCGATATCGTATTTTTTGAGCAGGTCCTGCCAACCCGGTAAGACTCGCGTGACGGTCAAATAGTCGCCTCCTATCTTTGCTCCATACATATCCGAACGACCGTCCATAAAGACTCGGTATTGGGGCCAGGCTGCATAAATCAGATAATCGCCAATTTCATCGTCATTGAACATGTTGCCTGTTATGCGCTCCTTTTTCAGGAACTCCACCGCTGCTACCGGAAAGCGCTCGCGGTCGAATTCGAAGCGTATGGCTCCCACACTGGCTAGAAAAACGACCAAAACAACACCAAAGATAGGCCAGAAATAACCCTTGGTGCGCGCTTCCACGGCCGCAAGATTGAGCGAGCGAACCCGCAAGAAGTTTTGATACCTGGCCGGAAGGTCGGCCAAAAGCCCTTCCGTGAGCCTTAACAGAGGGGCGGCCAAGATAACGGCGAAGAGAGTGATATAGCGGGCCGAATAGAGCGCCATGTAAGTGAACAGCACAATCAAAGCAAGCTCAATAGCGTTGACGCCACGCCGGGAGACAGCGAGTGCTCCGACGAGCAAAAGCAACATATACTTAAACGGCAGGCGGTCGTGAAAGTTCGGAGAAAGAAATTCCTGGACGTTATCCATAAGAAACCGATTTGACGTCACTTCGAACGGAAACCTCAGGATATGGTAGCCCTCGGGATTTAGCATCGCGGTGATAAGGCACACGATACCTATGAACGCGAGTTTTTTCGCCTTCGCTAACCCCTCACCCGCAAGAGAAGGCCGGGCGGTCCAATAGCTTATGGCGTTGCCGGCAATATAAATGGCTAGAAGTACGAGCCCCATGATGTAGCCGCCATGGAGGTTTACCCAGAGCAGCATAAGCGGAGGCAAATATTTCAGCGTATTCCTGTTACGGTACTGAAACGCGTCAAGCAGCAAGTACCAGACTAATAATAATGCGAGGGAAAAGATATGCGGCCGGGCAAGCCAGTGAGTAGAGGAGGAGGTGACGGCGAGAGAGGCAACGAGGGTGGCGAGAATCACATCGGACCCGGTCTGCCGTAGCGCGTTATATAGCAGCAGATGTATTGACGCGATAAGAAGGGCAAAGAAAATGACAATTCCGGTAAGACCGAAAACGTTATGAATAAGCGCCATCAAAACTTCCGATAACCATTCATGCAGCGTCCATTTGAGGGGAGGCGTCAGGAACGAAAATATATCATGCCCCGGAATCGAGCGGTTCTCGAGGATATACTCTCCGGCCCGGATGTGATAACCGGTATCCCCATCTCCGAGAAGACCGCTCCCAGTCTTAAAAATTAAGGTGAAGAAGATACATAAATAAACAGTATTTCCAATGGTGGGCAGAAGAAACCAGGCGCTAAATTTCCTTCCCATAGGTTGTTATGTACGCTTTGCTGCGCCAAAAGGGAAGTATGCTTCGAGGGAAGGACTCACTTCTCGTTTTATTTTAGATAGCGTGTCGTTTAACCGACGGCGTGGCTGGTCTTGGAGATTTCGTTAGCCTGATTCACAGAGTGGGTGTGTATCGGGCCGGGGGTTTTCCTGAGGCGGGGGAACTTAAGATTGATGAGCCCGAGTAACAGCGCTTTTCGCGGTTTTTTAACGTGAAATACACGGGGCACGATGATCTTAAACTGCGATCCCTTGCCCACCTCGCTTTCAACATCGATGGTCCCGCCGATTTGTTCCAAGTGTTTTTTAACGATGCTCAGTCCCAGTCCGATCCCTCCTCGGCCATTATCGGTGGGGGTCTTGTGGGCCTGCATGAAGGGCTCAAAAATGCTGGATAAATATTGCCCCGGTATTCCCATCCCAGTATCCGCGACTTGGATCATGACCGAATTACCTGCGGCTGAACGATGCACGGAGACCGAGACGGTTCCACGATCGGTATACTTTACCGCGTTCTGCAGTAGATTGCTGACGACCTCTTTAATTCGTTCGGGGTCGCTTCTCATGGTCGTTACTTCTCGGGGAAGGTCCCAATGGAGTTCGAGGCCCTTTTGCTTACAAAGAAAGTCGAAAGTGTCTCTCAAGTCGTTGATAATCTTGTTGAGCTGGAACTCGTCTATGCGCACCGGTTGTTTGCTTGCTTCCAACCGTGAATAGATCAAGATCTGATCGATCATGTTTTTCAGATGGCTCGATTGTTTAGCGACCGCTTGTAAAATCTCCTGATGTTTGGCTTCGAGCTTGCCGTAAAGGCCGTCATTGATGCATTCGACATATCCGATAATGACCGCCAGCGGAGTTCGCAGCTCGTGGGATACCTGATTGAGGAATTCCGATTTAAGCCTGGCTAAATTTTCAGCTTTTTCTTTTTCTTGTGTCAAAAGCTCCATCATCACCTGGGTTTTGTCTATTTGCCCCGTTGATACCGTGCCGAGGGCTAGCCCCATCATTAAAATCCCAAACAGCGCCATGGCGCCGTAGAGTAGCAGATCTTTATTATTGATCAAAAGCTTCCAATAGTAATAGCCGCGCAGGGAAAGACTGTCGGGAACCTCCGAGAGTGTCGCGCTCGCCCTGGATAAATCTGTGCCATCGCGCATTTGCGACCAGCGCAACGTGTCATGCAAGCTAGGCGTACCCTCCTGCATCCAGAGCATGGCTCCCACCAGTAAGGTTAGAAAAAAAAGAGCGACAAATAGAGGCTTGCGAGATGGCATAAAATTACGGAAGTGCGGTGGCGCGAATGGTGTCAGCTTGTTTCGTGGGATGCCAAATCTCTATCCGGTCCTTCCCGGAGTTCTTTGCCACATAGAGGGCCTGGTCGGCATCGTCCAACATCTCCCGCCAGTCGGCGTAGCGCTTATTGGAAGTGGAGCTTAAACCAATACAGACCGTAAGGGCGAATTGGCGATTCGATATGCCGAAGCGACATGATCTGATATCTTCATGGATTTTGCCCGCCACCTGTAAAGCGCTGGCTTGGTCCGTCTCGGGTAAAACGAGCACGAACTCCTCGCCGCCATACCGGCAAGGAAAATCGCTTTGCCGAGTTTTATCCCGCAAGGTGTCGGATATCCTTACTAGGGCCGCATCTCCACCGTGATGCCCGTAAGTGTCATTGATCGACTTAAAGTTATCGATATCAAGAATTAATAAAGAGAGGGGCTTATGATAACGCTTGGCCCGCTCGAACTCTTCCTCTATTTTAGTTTCAAAGGCACGACGATTGAACAGCCCGGTTAGTGCATCAACCTGCGTCTGATACTCCAAGTGCTGCTGATATTGCACGACGCGGGATCCGACCCGTACCCTAGCTAAGAGTTCTGAAAAGGAGAAGGGCTTCGTGATGTAGTCATCGGCCCCGAGATCGAGTCCCTTGACTCGATCACCCTCCTGAATTCTCGCCGTAATGAGTATCAAATAGATGTTCTTTAGAGCCGGGTTACTGCGAATACGGCCGATGAGCTCAAAGCCGTCCATTTTTGGCATCATAATATCGGACAGCGCGATCTGAACATGTTCTTTTTCAAGTTTTTCCAACGCTTCAACCCCGTGGGCGGCTGTAACCACGCGATACCCTTCGCGCTGTAATACAATTGCCAGAAGATCCCTTTGGTCCGGGTGATCCTCTATCACTAATATGGTGATGGGATGTTTTTGATTATCCGTGTAACTGTTCATAGATAGATTATCCAGAGGTTAAATTGTTGCCGTGTGAATCTGCGATGCGCCCAATTTTGTAATTCTTGCCTGCTCTCGGATACTGCTGGCCTTGAAAATCGTACATTCTGTCGCGTGTGCCTTAGTGGTTAGCAAAAGATGTACCCGGGACCTGGTAGCGCAGCCAGCCATCGTCATCTGATCGGTATCCGCGAGGCCGGAGCATGACAAAAAAGGAAATCATGGAGCGCAGGGTCATTTTGCTAAAGTTCTTGCCTGGTATCGTCTTTAAGGGGTTTGCGTAAAACCTTTTACTGGGAGAACCGTTCTCGCTGCGCATTTTGTGACACTTCGTTCACGATGACTGTCAATTTTGTCAATGGCCGACCGGCAAACGAGTGAACTAAAATCTCATTTATTTGAAATTCCAGGGGTCTTTGCGATGGCACGGATTCTGCTCTCTCACCTCGCAGAAACGTGATGCCCAATTAGTCGTAGACAGGGGAGCGGAAGCGTGAAACAGGGCTGGGTTGAGCAGCCGGGTAGAAGAGGAACCAGGTCGGGAAATCCTAGTATTTTTTAAGATTACTCGGAACATTGGTTTTTTGGCTGGCGACAAAGGATACAACAATAGGCGAAGCGATATGTTTTGGCGGAGTAGAATTACCCAATGCGTGTCTTGCCCCAAGATTTGTTCGGCAGCAACTTAAAACGACAGTGGAGAAAAATCTAATTTAATTAGCTGAGCTTGGCTTAGTCAGAAAGGGGGTGAAAAAATGGAGCTTCTGAAAAGGTTGATCAGAGAAGAGGAAGGGCAAGGTTTGGTTGAGTACACCTTGATCGTTCTTCTCGTTGCCTTGGTCTTCTGGGTAGCCATTAAAGATACGAATATCGGTAACCAGTTGGCCAGCGGTTGGAGTCGGGTTACTGCTTGTGTTGGCAGTCCGACAAATTGCAACGCGGCGTCTTAATTCGTCACCTGACGCGTCGCGATAATTTTAGAATAGCGTGGCTCGGGGCTTCATCCGCCCCGAGCCACGCGCTTGTGGATGTAGAAGTGGGCGGGTTTCGATGCTGAGCGGTGCTTGCCGAACGAACACTGTAAAAATTCATTGACAAGATTCCGTTTGGAGTGTAAAATTTGTCAGAATAAAAGTGTTATAAACTTTTGACGACATTTGACGTTCTCATTATTTTTATATGTAGCCTATCGGTATTCTTCGATTTAAGCGTCCGAAGAATTCCGAACTGGCTTATTGTGTTTGGACTAACGGCCGGAATCGCGTTGAACTCGCTCCAGGGAATTGGCCAATTGGCTCTTAGTATGTCAGGATTCGTGATTGGGATTGCGGTTTTATTTGTACCCTTTGCCTTCGGCTGGATGGGAGCCGGGGATGTTAAGTTCTTTGGCGTACTGGGTGCGATATTGGGTATGAACATTCTGCCGAGAGTGTTTTTTTATTCAGCTTTGGTGGCCGGCGTGATCGCCGTGGGCTATGTCTCGTTCGGACGTTTCAGTCCGACTTTTTTTAGAAAATCATGGGCGGAATTTAAAGTGGCGGTTGCGACCATGGGGGGCGTAATGCCTGAGTCTATAAATACCAAGGTTGCGACGGGTTCCCATTCCGTTCCTTGGGGGGTCGCGTTTAGTGCCGGAGCGATAGTCGCCTATTATTTTGATCCAGCGGGCCGCTGGGCCGGATTTTGATGGTTGAGTAACTGGACGTATGTTGTGAGAGTTTTAGAGTCGAATATTAATGTCTGGGCGCTAAATTTGCTGTAAGAGGTGCTGTTATGCAAAACAGGCTAAAAATAGCTCTAGTGGTTGCAATGTTTTTTGGCTTAATCGCTGCCTACGGGATTTACAATTTTTTAAGCCAGCAACAAGAGGCAGCGACAAAACTGAGGCAAGAAATGCAGGACATCGTCGTCGCGGGGCAGGATTTACCTCCCGGCACGACCATTAATGATGAGGTCATCAAGAAGGGCATGTTGAAAGTAATGCAATGGCCCAAAGTGTCCGTTCCTCCTGGCGCGTTTACCACGACCCAACAGGTTATGGGTAAAGTGAATCGCGTAAAGATCGTCGCCAATGAGCCGATTCTTGAATCGCGACTTGCCGGGGAGGGCGCCGGATTGACAGTGCGTCTGGAAGCCGGCAAACGGGCCGTGGCGGTACGGGTGGACGAGATTATCGGCGTCAGCGGTTTTATTCTACCCGACGACCGGGTTGATGTTATCCTTACAACGACTCCTCCCGGAACAGAGTCGCAGGATAATAAGGTGGCGAAGATCGTGTTGCAAAACAAGCGAGTTCTATCGGTGGCTCAGAGTACGGAGCAAAAAGAAGGCAAACCTCAGCTCGCCCGCTCGATCACTCTAGAGGTTTCCCCTGAGGAGGCGGAGAAATTGTCTCTCGCGTCTCAAGAGGGACAGATTGTATTAGCCCTCAGAGGTTTGGGCGATGAGCTGGACACGCAGACGCTTGGAAGCTACAAGCGTGATCTTTTGGCCATTACTAGGGCGTCGAGTAAGGGCGGTGCGACGAAGTCCGTCGTTCATGCCCCGGATAAGTATCGCATCGAGGTAATTCACGGTAGTGAGAGAAAGGTTGTCGAATTCTAATCGGGAAGGGGGAGGGAGCATGGTACATTTTTATTTAGTCCGTAGGCGACTAACTAGTTTATTGTTGGGGTTGGTCATTGTTCCATTTCTGGGGTTGGGGCCGCTGGCGGCGCAGCAAGTGACACCAACCATTTCTGTGACTGTCAACAAGTCCATGGTTTTTCGGCTCGCCGACAAAGCCAAGCGAGTTTCGGTGTCGCAACCTGACATCGCGGAGGTGCTCGTCGTTGCGCCAAGCCAGCTTTTGATCAACGGCAAGGCGATCGGCGCGACCTCGCTCATTATATTTGATGAGAAGGGCGAGGTGTCGAATTTCGACTTGATTGTCGCGCCGGATGTCGGTGCGCTTAGGGCGCAGCTGCGCACTATTTTTCCCAATGAAAAAGTCGAGGTTTCCACCTCGGGGCTGGCGCTTGTGCTTAGAGGCGAGGTGTCCAACGAGGTCGTCTATGATAAGGTGTTGGAGGTAGCCATAACCTACCTTCCGCCAAAACCACCGGCAACCGTTTCTCCCACGACGACGACCGTCGCCCTTAGTACTCAGAAGACAACTCTTCCCACCAGCGGTTCGGGTTTCGCCGGCGGAGGGCAGATCGCCTTTGATGACACGAAGGATCTAATTGAGGTCGACAGGTTTTCGGGCCGGGGAAAAATTGAAGGCATCGTTGACCTCCTGGTCATCAGAGAAGTACGGCAGATTGAACTAGATGTGATCGTTGCCGAAGTTAAGCTGGAGAAGCTAAGGGATATAGGTTTTGATTTTGAATATAACGTCATATCTCCCCAAAAGACTGATGTTCAAAGCGCGTTCTCGGCTATTCCAGGCGCCCTGCTTGGGGGGGCGACAGGGGGCTTTCAATACATCAAAGCGGGATATGAACTCGTCACACTTTATCGCCTGCTGCAGAATAAGACTATATCGGAGATTCTTGCCCAGCCCAGGCTGGTGATGAAAAACGGGCGATCGGGCGGCTTTTTGGCCGGTGGGGAATTCCCAATCTTTAATTCTGTTGGTGATACGCAGAGCGTTGAATATAAACCCTTTGGCGTTCGTCTCGATTTCGTACCCACGATTAGCTGGTCCGAACGCATTGATCTGCGCGTTTTTCCCGAGGTCAGTAGCATTCGAAGTGTCTCCCAAGCAGGTCTGCCAATATTCGATGTTAAGCGGACCGTAAATCGGGTGGAGCTGAAAGAAGGGGAAAGTCTGATTATCGGGGGACTTTTGGACCGCAGAGTTAGCAAGGCGCTGGATAAGATACCGCTTCTGGGTGATATACCGATTTTAGGCGCTTTGTTCAGAAGCACGAAATTTAATAACAGCGAAAGTGAGCTGATCTTTGTTATCACCCCGCGACTTGTGAGACCGCTTAAGCCGGGTGAAAAACCGCAGCTTCCTGGCATCGAGAAATACGATGACCCTGATATTCGCCAGATTCCGCTACCCGGCATTGTGGAGCGAAAAATGCCGGCGAGTAAAGGCGCGACAATTCCCTGATCCGTCAACTAGGATGATATCGCTATCCATGATCGCGATGGGCGCGAGAATTGCAATGGCAAAGAACGGTTTGGAAACAAGATAAGGCACCATGAAGTTACCGGTCTTTTTGATAGGTGAAGATAGTCTCGCCTTGGCCTCGCTGAAGCAGCAGCTAGAAAAAGGGCTGTCCTTTTCCGTCGAGTCGCGGGTTTACGGCTATGGCGAGGCTTTTGACGGTTTGCGTAACACCGGAGGGCCGGCGATCGCCGTTGTCGATCTCAACCGTGACGCGGAGCGAGCTTTTGGCGTGGCGGAGGAGATCAAGTTCAAGCTTTCGAATGTACGCCTCGTCATGACCTCGCCGACCAGCACACCGGACACGATTCTCAGGGCGATGCGGTCGGGGGCGGAAGAGTTTTTGGCCCAGCCTTTTAATTGGCCAGAGGTTTTTAAATCTTTTGAGGCCATCCGCAAGAAAATCGACAGTCACAGCACGAGGGTGGTGGAGCGGGGGCATATCATCGCGATCTCTTCTAATAAGGGAGGGGTGGGCTCGACAACCGTTGCCACTAATCTGGCCGCCTGTTTGGTAAACCAAAAGAAGACTGTTTGTCTTGTGGATCTGGTGTTGCAATTTGGTTCGGTCAGCAGTTTTTTGAATATTGACGCCTCTTATACCGTTTTGGATCTCGTTAAGAACTTAAAGCGGATCGATCCGCTTTTTCTTGACGGCTCCCTGGTCAAGCACGCGTCGGGAGTGAGGGTGCTTGCGGAGCCGTTCTACGCGGAGGACGCCAGGCGAATCACTGCGGCTGACATCGATGAAATTTTAGAACTGTTAGCCCAGTCGTTTGATTTCGTCGTGGTGGATACTCCGAAAGAGTTTGATGAGATGTTATCGCTGGTGCTCGACCGAGCGAACTTGGTTTTGTTTGTCACGGAGATGGATGTGCCGTCCCTCAAGAGCGCTCATCGGGCCTTAGAGCTTTTTGAAAGAATGGCCATTTACGATAAGAAGATCCGACTGGTGTTGAACCGACACGTCAAAAGCAAGCTCATGACCTTGGAGTCGGTGGAGAAAGCGCTCGGCGTGAAGGTGTTCTGGACATTGCCCAATAACTATCCGACTGCCATAGCGGCGGTCAATCAGGGCGTTTCGATTCAAGAATCGGACGTCAGGTCTGACATTGCTAAAAGCTATGTTGGATTGACGGCTTCTGTGCTCGACGTGTTTATGGCCTCGGGAACAAATAGGGCGGCGGATGAGGAGGACCGAAAGTCGAGTCTCTTGGGCCGCTGGTTGCCGGTGCGGGGGATAATGAAATAGGGAGAGTGTGTAGATGAAGAATCCATCGATTGAGTCTGATAGGGAGAGGTGGGATGCGGAAAGAGGTAGCGGCGATGGTATTCGTGGTTCATTTAGAGCGATGCAACCCTCAAGCTCAGACGTGCTCCTTCAGGATCTCCGACTTCGCATACATCGAAAACTGATCGATACGCTCGATCTTTCCAAGTTCTCCAATATGGAGATGGAGCGGGTGAGGGTAGAGATCCGCCATATCCTGGAAGATATGGTAATGGCGGAGGCGTTGCCGTTGAGCCGCACGGACCGTGACCGGCTCGTCATGGAAGTGCAGCATGAAGTATTCGGGCTGGGGCCTCTGGAGACCTTGATGAAGGATCCGGAAATCGCGGATATCTTGGTCAACAAGCATGATCAGGTATATGTCGAGCGTTATGGAAAACTTGAAAAGACCGATGTGCGCTTTCGCGACGATGCTCATCTGATGCAGATCATCGAGAGAATCGTTACCCGGGTGGGCAGGCGCGTCGACGAGAGCTCGCCGATGGTTGATGCCCGGCTCGCGGATGGCTCTCGTGTGAATGCTATTATTCCGCCCTTGGCGCTGGACGGCCCGATCCTCTCCATTCGGCGTTTCGGTGCCGAGCGACTGACGATAAACGACTTGATTCAATTCAACTCGCTTCCGGCCCAAATCGCGGAAGTAGCGGCGGCATGCGTCAAATCACGCCTCAATATTTTGGTGTCGGGAGGAACCGGCGCGGGTAAGACCACGCTGCTTAATTGCCTATCGAACTACATACCGGAAAACGAGCGGATTGTAACCATTGAGGACTCCGCCGAGCTCAAACTGCAGCAAGAGCATGTGGTGCGCCTCGAAACTCGACCTGCCAATATCGAGGGCCAGGGCACCGTTACTCAACGAGATCTCGTTCGCAACTCTCTTCGTATGAGACCGGATCGCATCGTCGTCGGCGAGGTCCGAGGCGGCGAGGCCCTGGACATGATGCAGGCTATGAATACGGGCCACGATGGCTCGATCAGCACGGTCCACGCTAACAGCTCCCGTGACGCGCTATCACGTTTAGAGACCATGATGCTCATGGCTGGGATTTCATTGCCGGAGAAGGCTCTTCGGGAGCAGATTGCTTCGGCGCTCGACTTAATCGTTCAGTTGACTCGTATGAGCGATGGCAGCCGTAAACTGATGGAGTTTACCGAGGTCACCGGCTTGGAAGGAAGCACTATTACCACGCAAACCATTTTTAAATTTGATCAAAGAGGTATCGAAAACGGGAAAGTGATCGGCGACTTCGTTGCCACCGGTGTTATGCCGTCTTTTATGGATCGCCTTGAGCGACACGGATTCAAAATACCCAATACCTACTTTCTACCCCTCGCCATGGGAACAAAGAGGAAGTAATTATGAACTTATTTCTCATTACCATTTTTTCCTTCTTGTCGGCCATGTCGCTGATCGTGATTCTTTTCATGTTGCCTATGGCCGTGCAAAACACGCCTCAGGCCCGTATCAAGCGGCGGCTGACTGCTATCGGCCGGTTGGATTCGGCTTCAAGGGCGGAAATCCAGGGCCTTCTTAAGAGTTCCATCTACAGCGAAATTCCCTGGCTAAACATGTTTTTGTCGGGGTTTAGCATCGTGCGAAATGTCGATCTGCTCCTTGAGAGGGCGAACGTCGACATGACTCCAGGGTTGTTTCTTCTCATTTCGGGTACGGCCAGTTGCATCAGCCTGTTTCTTGCGATGATGTTGGGCCAGCCGGTTTTGACCACTGTGATTTTTGGTCTGGTCGCACTGTGCATTCCTTATATATATTTGCAGGTTATTACCTGGAGGCGTTTACGAAAGTTTCTCGAGCAGATGCCCGACGGATTGGACATGATCAGCCAGAGTTTACAGGCGGGTTTAGGGCTCACCCAGGCAATGGTCTTCGTGGCGAAGGAGATGCCCGATCCCTTGGGAACGGAATTCTCGGTGTTCATCGAGGAAGTCAATCTTGGACTGCCGCTGCCAGACGCCTTAAGGAAGTTCGAAGAGCGAATGAATTTACCGGAGGTTAGGCTTTTCAATACCGCTCTCATGGTTCAGCGCGAAGTGGGCGGAAGCTTGGCGGAGCTGCTAACCAAGCTGTCGGATATTATACGAGAACGCTTTCGCATCGAGCGCTTGATCAAAAGCTTGACGGCGCAAAATCGCATGAGCGCATGGACGGTTTGCGCCATCCCTCCGTTTCTCGCAACCTTCATGTACATTCGAGAACCGAAACTGATGCACGATATGATGGCCGACCCGGTTGGAAGGGGCATGTTGGCTACAGCTTTAGTCTTGGAAATAATTGGAATACTGGTGTTCCGAAAAATAATTAAGGTACATATATAGGTATAGGGTAATTTTTATGGAATTGCTCATAACTCTAGGAATTTTCGGTTTGGTCTCGGGCATCGCATATTTTGTCCTTGCTGCGAGAGCTCCGGTTTCGGAAGACGCGATTCAACGGCGCCTTGATACGCTGGCGGCTCAACCAAAGCCCTCCAGTCGTATTCGTCTTTACGATGCCGAGGAAGAAACTTTTTGGGAACGCGTGGCGAGGTTTTTTCTGGGCGACAAAGAGTTGCCGGAGCGATTCAATAACATCAGCAGGCGACTTCATCAAGCCGGCTACCGCGGTTCGAGAGCGGTTCGAATTTTTTGGGGGCTTCGCATATTTCTCTGCCTGGCATTTGGTTTTGGCCTCCTTTTGTTTGGCATACTGTCGAATTCTTCGACCAAAGATTTTTTCATGCTGGGTGGAGTAGGGGCCCTAATGGGCTACATGTTGCCCTATTTAACGGTTTTCCGAAAATCGCGAGCTAGGGTGCTCGAAATGCGGGAAACTTTACCCGATACCCTCGATTTGTTGGTGGTTTGCGTGGAAGCCGGAATGGGAGTGGACGCTGCGCTCAATCGTGTAGGCAGGGAACAGAACGAGCAAAAAATGGCCCTGGGCGAGGAGCTGCTGTTGGCGACGCAAGAAATGCAAGCGGGGGCGGTTAGAAAAGAAGCCTTGATGCGATTGGCAGATCGCGTCGGCCTGGATGAATTTCGCGCCCTGGTGACTTTTTTGACCCAGACCGAGGAGTTGGGCGGCAGTATCGCTCGATCCCTCCGGGTATACGCTGCGACGATGCGCGATAAACGGAGCCAGGCGGCCGAAGAGGCGGCTCGAAAAACCGTGATTAAGTTGATTTTTCCTCTTGTCTTTTTCATCTTGCCGGCGATTTTTATTCTAATTTTAGGCCCTCCGGGCCTCAGCATCATGAAAGCGTTGTCGGATCCATTGAACTGAGGCGTGACGATGCCGATTATCAACCTGACGAAAAAAACCTGGCTGGCGACGAAGGTTCGCAAGGCGGACAATTTCGTCACTCGGTTGGTGGGGTTGCTCAAGCGAACTCATTTGGGACCGGAGGAGGCCCTCTGGCTAATGCCTAGCAGGGGGATTCATACCATCGGCATGAAGTTTCCCATCGATGTATTGTTTTTGACTAAAGATCATACGGTGGTGGGGGCGATTTCCGGCATGTTGCCTAATCGAATCAGCGGCCCGCGACTGCGCGGATCCAGTGTGGTGGAGTTGCCTAAAGGCACGATCAAGAAGTCGCGCACGACCATCGGCGATCACCTGGAAATAACCTTGGCGGAATCCTCGGAGATAGATGACTTGAGAGATACTCGATTAAGTCAGATAGGATAACCGCTAGGAGGAGCGGGGTTCCCTACAATCATTAGACCCGGTGAAAGGCATGGCCGAAAACAGAATCTTACGGCGCTATCGCTGTAGGATCGCATTATAGTCTTCGGCTATGCGTGTGACAATGCGCAGTAAGGGGCAGGCTCTGGTCGAGTTCACGCTGGTTTTTGTCTTGCTGATCATCATTGCCTGGATCCCGGCAGACTTTGGCTTAGCTTTTTACACGGGGCAGCTTGCTCTAAACGCGTCACGGGAAGGAGCGAGGATCGCCGCCGCGGATCCGGATCTCCTTGCGAAGATAACCCCTCAAACATGTGCTATTCCCTGTGCTTCGGCCTCAGACCTGCACAAGGCCGCCGCTGATCGTATTTCCTCAGCGCTGTTGCCAGGCGCCACAGTGACTGTGCAATATCCGTTTTCTGGCAGTGCCTGCAATGAGGTAGTTAGAGTCAGTGTGCAGGGGCAGTATAATTTTTTCTATTACCAACTGTTGCGCCTGGTTGGCGTCACCGTTCCCGATGCAGTAAACGTCAATCGTTTTACCGACATGCGATGGGAGCATCAAGTTAGCTGCGCGCCCTTTTAGGGAATCGCACCGCTGCCTTTGATTAACCCAGTGGAGTCGGGACAATGAGTACATTGTCTAACATGTTTAGAAAATTCAGCAAGGGCCAGAGCATTGTGGAAATTTCCCTCATGACACCGATACTGCTTGTCATGCTCTACATCCCCGCGGATTTCGGTGTTGCCTTTTTCATGGGAAATCTAACGGCCAATGCGGCGCGCGAGGGGGCGCGAATAGGCAGCGGATTAGGTAAATCCGCCGGTGCCGACTACAGCGCGACGGAGGCGGTAGCGGTAAAAAACGCGGTGTTTGCCCGGCTGCCCGCCTGGCTCACAAACAAGAGCGTCAACGTGAGATTCTACGAGGGAACCGCGTGCATGGAGTTTATCGAGGTGACGGCGCAGGGTAATTACAATTTCTTTCTCTATCAAATCATGAATTTGTTCGGCGGCAATATTCAGAACCCGGTTGCCATCTCGCGCACGACCCAGATGCGGTACAACTATCAAGTGGCCGACAATAATACGGCGTGCGCCGCCACGACCGTCAATCAAACCTATACAAATTAATATTCGAGGGAGGCACCTATGCGACCCAATAATAACGAGCGGGGGGCGGTGCTGGTCTTCGTTACTCTCATTGTCGTATTGGTGCTGATTCTAGTGGGTATGGGTTTGGATACCGGCCACCTGGCCTACATACGGTCCCAGGGTCAGCCCGCGGTGGATGCCGCGGCCCTATCGGCGGCCTCCGCGATTCCTACGGGTAATCCAGCGCAGGTTAGAGGCCGGGCTGCATCCTTTAACGCGAAGAATAGTTATCTAAACAGCCCCGGTAACAGCATCGGCGACGTCAATGTCACGCTCATCAACTACAATCCGACCACCGGCGCCATCACCGCGGCCACAGGCGTAACCTCCACGGCTACGGGCAATGCCAACGGCGCCAGGGTGGCGTTGGAAAACAGCAATCCCTATGCGAGCAACGTCGGCGCCGCAATGCAATCGCCGCTGTTTCTCATGCCCTTACTCAATCTGTTCGGCCAGTCCGCGCAAACCACCGCCGACATCAATGTCAGTGCCACCGCCGTGGTCCGGGCCTCTCCAGATTTGCCCATCGCTATCGAAGAGGCTCAGTGCGCTGGAGCAAACCCGCGATATCTTTTGCAGTCCAATAGTAATCAAGATACTTCCGGATATACGACTTTCTGGATCAATAATGCGAGCAAGACCGTAATCAGTAGTCTGATCAAAGCGAGCCTTACCTGCGATAAAATACCTTCGGTGGGGATCGGCTTCTGCACCGAATTAAACAATGGCCAAATTACCCCTTTGCACGATGAATTTGAAGCGTTATTTAAGTCCAGGCCGACTAAGTGTTACATGCTTCCCGTCGTTAAAGACAACCAGCCTTGGAACCAGTGTTCGCCAATTTTGGATTTCGCCCGGTTTTGCCCAATTGATGATCCAAATAAATCAGGAGGGTTCGGGGTGGGAAAGTCCAAAAGTAAAGACGGTAAGGGTTTCGACAGATACCTCGTTGGGAATATTTCCTGCTATCAGAATCCCTATACTACACAATCTTCGTCATGTTATATGCCGACGCTGGTGCGTGACATCAAATCGGGAATGTAATCGGAATGGTTGGCGCGTCACCCGATCCCGGAATACTTCAGTAAATTAATAACGGCCCGTAACTACACACCGGAAGAGAGGCTCTGACCCTTGGGAGCCTCGCATGATTATTTAGATGTTACGAAGTTTAATTTTTAAAACTGGTTTTGCGTCTTTTGTCACCTTTGCTTTGCTTATTTCGGCTTGCAAGAACGGAGCAGACAAGCTTGCCGAGATCAATGGGAGCACGATAGACCGGGCGGACATCGAAAAAGCCGGGGGTAAAGCGCTCGCCGATCTGCGGGAGCAGATCTACCGGATGGAAAAGCAAAAACTGGATGAACTGATCCAGAAAAAGCTGCTGGCCGAGGAGGCCAAAAGGCGGAATATCTCCGTTGCGACCCTCTTGGAACAGGAAGTCGAGGCGAAAGTCCCGCCGGTGACTGAAAAGGAAATCGAGGCTCTATACAAGAATAACAAAGCCCGTATTCCAGTCCAACTGGACGAAGTGCGAGAAAAAATCAAAGATTTCTTAAAAAGCCAGAGAATCGACGCGCAAAAAGCGCACTACGTAAAATCGCTGATCGATAAGGCCAAGATCACCAGTTACTTAAAACAGCCGGCGCTTTTTCGTCTCGACCTGGCGGTTCATGGGGCTCCCTCCAAGGGCTCCCAGGCGGCTCCCGTGACGCTGGTCAAGTTCGAAGACTTTCACTGTCCCTTCTGCAAGCAGGTGCAGCCGACTCTGGCGCAACTCTTGGCGCAATATGATGGAAAATTGCGGCTGGTGCACAAGGACCTGCCCCTAGACGGTATTCATCCGCAGGCGCGCCAGGCTGCCGAGGCGGCGCGCTGCGCCGATGAGCAGGGCAAGTTCTGGAGCTACCACGACAAACTTTACGACAGCGCGCCAAAAGCCGCCGCCGTGGACCTGAAGAGCTACGCCAAGCAAGTGGGTCTGGATCTTGGCGCCTTTGAGCGTTGTTTTAGCAGCGGTAAATACAAAGGCATGGTGCAAAAGGATGTGTTGGAAGGAGCCCGGGCCGGTATTACGGGCACGCCGGCATTTTTTGTAAACGGCCGTGCGATTTCCGGGGCGCAGCCGGTGGAAGCATTTGCCGCCATCATCGATGAGGAGCTGGCGCGGCAAAAATGAGCTTCGCCGGCTATGGAGCGATCCAGGGCTATGGCAACGAAGCGAATCACGTCACGATACCGCGCCCTGATTGTGCTTGCCGGAGTGCTGCTTGGCGCCGCCGCATTGACGGGACTCAATAAAAACACCCTGGGTTTGTTCCATGATGATGGCATCTACGTCGTCGTCGCTAAATCCCTCGCCGAAGGGGGGGGATATCGAATTACCAGTCTGCCGACCGCGCCGCATCAGACCAAATACCCATTTTTATACTCTTATCTGCTCAGCGGGGTTTGGCAATTGAAGCCCAATTTTCCGGAAAATATTTTTTTCATCAAAGCGGTGAACGTCGCCATTCTGGTTGCGCTGTTTTTTACCGCCGTATTCTTCTATTGGCGCAGCGTGGCCGACGCACAGGGCGAAGCGTTGCTCTACGCGTTGCTCGTGACGGCCAATCCGATAGTCTTCTCGTTCACCGATGTTGCCGTGAGCGACCTGCTACTCATGTTTTTGGCGCTGGGGGCCCTCGCTTTAGTTGGCGCCGAAACCGAGGCGCGATACGGAGTGACACGCCTTGTCTCTATCGCGGCGCTCAGCGGACTGGCTTGCCTTACCCGGCCCGCGGGTTTACCCCTGGTTTTCGCTGGAGCTCTTCACGCCTTTGCGAGAAACCGTTTGCGCGGCTTGGGTCTGTATGTCTTTACGGTGTTGATCATCGTCGCGCCTTGGTTTCTGTGGAGACTTAACATCTCAGTCCCACCGGAAGACTCGTTGTTGAGCTATTATTTGTTCCACGCCAATAATGCGGCGCATCTGTGGGTCCTGGAAATCGACTTTCCACGGCAGATTGAGATCGCTTTGGCCAATCTGCGCTATCTCGGACATACGCTGGAATTGCTCTTCGTATCGCCCTTAGCGCCGGGTCTCGACCTGGCAATATACGGGGTTATGGCTTTGGGGATATTTCTCTCGCTTCGAAAACATGATTCGTTCTTCTGGTCTTTTGTCTTGAGCTATGGCGCCTTGATCGTGATCTGGCCGTTTCATCCGGCGCGTTATACCGCGCCCCTCGTCCCCATTGTGGTACTCTTTTTCTTCCGCGGTATGCAGGGCGCGCAAATGCTTATCGCTACCTTCGTCAAGGGAGAGCGGTTGAGGAGGCTGTTTCTCCCACTGGCATGGATGCCCCTGGTGCTCGTCCTGGCGCTGAACGCGGTCTGGTTGTCCAGTTACTTTCTCATCCGTGACGATGCGACGACGCGCAGTCTCTATGGACGAAGGCTCCCCTATGGCTGGAGTGGATTTTTGGAGACCTTCTCCTGGATTCGGGACAATACCGACCCAGGTTCGATCCTTGCTACGGCCTATGACCCCATGTACTATTTATACACGGGCAGGAAAGCCGTTAGACCCGCGCTCCATAAGCCCGAGACCTATTTTTATCCTTTTGGCGAGGCCGTTGCCGATGTGGGTTCGGTGGAGCAGATCAAGCCGCAGTTGGCCTCCCTGGGAGTTGATTATCTCATAGTAGATCCGTTGGACGGTTACGCCGAGCGCGATGCGACGCTCAGATTGTTCGACGCATTCGTCCTTTCCTACGGCACCGGAGCCCGTCTCGTTTTTACCAGTTCCGATCTGCAACATCGGATCTATACCCTGGGAAAGGACCAACAATAGACTCATGATAGAAAAAGCCAGTGCGATGCTGCTGGGCGCGCAGAATGCTGACGGCGGCTGGGGCGCGGTAGCGGGACGGGGAAGCAATACAGAGGCGACGGCGCTCGCACTGTTGGCCTTGCACGCCGTAAAGTTAGATCCGCAATCCGGGCCGATCCTAAGAGCCACGACATGGTTAATAGAGAAGCAGAACAGCGACGGGAGTTGGCCCTTAAGCGACAGCTCGAAGATCCCGTCTTGGAGCAGCGCCTTTGCCGTCCTTGCGCTGGGCTGGTCGCCCGAGCACCTGCAAAGGGCTGTCCGAGGTGCCAGCTGGCTCTTGGCCCAAACGGGCAGCAAGCCCGGTATTCTAGCCAAATTGGTGCTTGCGGTAACATTCCAGAAGAGAGTCGTCCAGTTGAACGATGACCTTGTGGGCTGGTCTTGGACGGCGGGAAGTTTTAGTTGGGTGGAACCGACGAGTTATTGTTTAATGGCGTTGAAAAAGCTCAGGCCGCAACTTTCTGGCACCGAGGTCGGCGAAAGGATCGATCAGGGAGAGCTGATGATTTACGACCGCATGTGTGAGGGGGGCGGGTGGAATTATGGAAATACCGCCGTGTTCGGCGAGAAGCTATGGCCTTACCCCGATGTGACGGCTGTCGCCCTGATCGCCCTTCAGGATCGCGCCGACAGGAAGGAAAATCAATTGAGTTTGCGCCTGTTGAAAAAGCTTGCGCAGCAGGCTGACTCCGGTTTGGCGCTGAGTTGGGCGTTGATTTGTCTCTCGCTTTATGGAGAAGAAACGGCCCAATGGAAACAAAGTCTCGCGAGAAGTTTTGCCAAAGGCGCGTTTCTCGGCGAGGTGAAGCCGTTGGCGCTAGCTATTTTGGCGTGGACGGACGACAAGCGATTTTTTCGGGTTTAAGTTTCGATGATTAACCGGCGTAATTTTCTCAGGGTATCGGCTGCGGCGTCGATTTTGCCCCTGGTTGGCGGCTGCGAGCGATCCTCGAGCTGGCAGCGGGAGGCGTATCGCAAGAAAAAGAGCTCGTCCGTGGCGATCATAGGGGCGCGGGATTATGAAAGCGGATTGCGCGACGCCGTGATGCGAGGTGTTAGGCTATTCCGGCTCGATCTCGCAGGCAAACGGGTAATCTTGAAGCCCAACCTGGTTGAATTTGACGCCAATGGCATCATCAACACGCACCCCCTTGTGGTTGAAGCCGCCATCGAGGCGTTTAAAAGTCTCGGAGCGGGAGAGGTGATCGTAGCCGAGGGGCCCGGGCACCGCCGGGACAATGAGTATTTGCTGCGGGCCTCCGGCCTTTACGATGTCGTGCGCGAGCACCGCGTGCGCTATGTGGATCTCAACTTCGACGATGTCCGACTCACACCGTTACGAAGCCGTTTTACCCATCTCAATCAATTATACCTGCCGGAAACTCTCTATAACGCCGACCTCCTGGTGTCGCTGCCGAAATTGAAGACGCACCATTGGGCCGGCATTACTCTATCTTTAAAGAATATGTTTGGAGTGGTTCCCGGGTCCATCTACGGCTGGCCTAAAAATGCGCTTCATTGGGCCGGGATTCACGATAGCATCATCGATATCAATAGCTCCTTGCCTATTCCTCAGTTCGCCATTGTCGATGGTATCGTCGGAATGGAAGGAAATGGGCCGCTTCAGGGACAAGCGAAAGCGAGTGGAGTTTTAATTTTCGGCGATGATTTGGCGGCCGTCGATGCCACCGGAGCGCGACTGATGAAAATCGAGCCGCGAAAAATTAGATACCTCGAAGCCGCCAATCGTTTTTTAGGTAACGTCGATTACGACAAAATCGAGCAAGTGGCGGAAAGCCTGGAGAAGTTTCAACAGGATTTTCGCGTCATCGAGGAGTTTCAGGATTTAAAGATTTTGGCGGGATAGTTGGCGAGGTGGAAAATACGAAAGCGCCGGGTGTTGTGCAAACACCAGGCGCTCCCGGGTGCGGCATGCTCGATCGTTCCGGCTAGCCCCGTTCGTCCATGGGGATCATGAGCTTCATGCCGATGTAAATATAATTCGGGTTTTTCACCACCTCCCGATTCGCTTCGAAGATTTTTTCCCATTTGGCCATGGAATTGTAGAATCGCTCCGCCAACTTGCTCAGGGTGTCTCCCGGCTTGACCGTGTACTCCTGGCTCTGCGCGCTGGTTTTCGCAATCCTCGAGGGGATCTGCGGCCGCTGAGTTTTTTCGCCGACAGCGGGCAGGGGTTTTGCGACCGGCTGAGCTTTCTCCATGGTGGCTACCGCCTTGGCCTTTGCCTCTACGGCGGGGACCTTGACTATCCCGCCGGCAAGAGGCAGGGCGGGTTCGGCCGGCGGCAACGCTTTGACGACCGCGGCCGGTTTATAGAGACGGTCGACGAATCCTGAGCCGTCAAGCTCCTTGATGAATGTGAGATCGACAAATTGCTCCGGCCGAGCCGAGCGCGCCGTGGCGTCTTTCACCCCTATTTCTCGTAACATTATTTGAATACCCTTGAGGGTCGGGTAGGGCTTCTCCGGAACCAACGCCAACAGGGTGGATTCGTAAGTGTCGTCTAATATTTCCTTATCGTCGGTCCGTAGATACTTTGCGAGTATGTCCAAAGTTTCTTTGCGATGGGTTTTCGCATAGTGGATTCCCTCCACATAGGCGCGCATGAAGTCGCGAACTAATTCCGGTTTGGACTTTATCAGAGACTTGGTCGTGGCGATGCCCGTATGCTGGTATTCCAATCCCAGCATCTGGAGGTCGGCAAGCACCGGAAAGCCCATTTTCTTGGCCTTCAGGGTCGTTGGCACGGAAAGCATAGCTCCCTGTATTTTCCCGGTCTCCAAAGCCGACAGGAGAGCGGGCATGTTGCCCAGCTGTAGAATCGCCACATCTTTGCTCGGCTCGAAGCCATACTTTTCCAACGCATAGCGCATGGCGAAATCCGAAGACGAACCAAAGCGCGTGACGCCGACTGATTTACCTTTGAGCTGATCCGGTCGCAACGTGTTTTTGTCCGTATAGAGTTGGAAGGTGAGGGTGTTGATGACGCCGGCGATCATCACGGCGTCAGAACCTCTTAGGTTGCTTTGTATGACCGCGGCTCCTGCCATATGGGCGAACGCAACGTCTCCTGATAATAAGGATTGTGCGGCTGTGCTTCCCGATTCGATAAGGACCGCTTGAACCTCCAGACCGTACTTTCTGAAAAACCCTCTATCCAGGGTGACCCACAGGGGAGCGTTATTACCGGAAATCGAGCTGTAAGCGACCGTGACTTTTTGCAAATCCTGGGTCGCTGACTTCTCCGCGGCGATACTATTGAGAGGCATCGCGATCAGCAACGCGGCGGTAAAAGTCAATAACCGCATTAATGCGGCATCTTTGGCTTTAATAATCTGCTTCATAATTGGTCTCCTTTAAATAATCGACAGGCGACACTCCTAGGCTTTATTTAAACGAACCATTGCGGCTTTGAGGCTGGCTCTCATTCTTTCGAGCGAACGCGACAATTCGCCCACCTCGTCGTTGGATTGCACCGTGACTGCAGTGTCCAGGTGGCCCCGACTGATATCGTCCGCGAGAGATTTCAGATCCAAAATCGGCTGTATCATCTTGCCGGTGAGCAGGTGCGACAGAGCAATGCTAACCACCAAAAAAAGCGAGATAAGGCTGACAAGGGGCAATACTGTGGCGCGCACCTCCCGCTCGACGTTTTCAGCCCAAAGGCCGACATGGACGGCGCCGAGTTGGCCTTCAAGAATCGGTATTCGCGTTTCGTACACGGCCTTGCCCCGGACAGAGGCCTCTCTTGAACCTGGCATCCGCTGTTTATTGATTGCCGTAGGTTCCTTGAGGTTTGGCGGAAAGGGTTGCAGGCTGCTCGCCAGGATCTCGCCTTTGGGGTCCTGGACGTAGGCGTACGCCACGCCATCGAGACGGCCGTATTTGGCAATGAGCGCATCGAGTTCGAGAATACTTCTTTTCGATACATATCCAGCCGCCGCGTCGCTCAGATTGGTGGCGATGGCGGCAGAGCGAGAATCGACTTGTCGCTGCAGCGCGTGCTCCGTCATCAAGTATACGATGCCGATGACCATGATCCCCAGTCCTAATAGCAGACCGCTAAACGTCGCACCGATCTTCCACTTTAAGCTGGTTTTGCGTCCGGCCATCGCCAAGGGTTTAGCGTATTTGGAGCTTTCAAGGGTGATGGAGTCCTGAGACATGCTGTCCTCCTCAGGGAAAGTGCGATCGGCTAAAACTTTTTAAAGTTGGAGATTTCTTGAAAAATTGACTTTTCAAATTTCTTTCGCTGGCTCGTAACCGAGATATCGCGTCCAATCAATGCAATCAGCTCGTCTAGCTTGGTTTCGGGGAGGCTGTCGTGAGATTCCCCTAGAGCCTCGATTTGGTCGCGCAATACCAAAGGCGCCATGGGTCCAATGACTTCCGTCAGGATGGTCGTCAAGCGATTCAGGAGGGCCGGGGATACGATGTTTGGCGGAGGTTGCGAGGCCATGGGGACGATTTCAATGAGCCCGGCCTTGTGAAGGTTGAAGAGGACCTTTGCCGTATAAGCGTAGGGAATTCGCAAGATCTCGGTAATCTCTTGAACGGTGCGCATGCCGTCGATCTTGCTCAATAGGCGCCAACCGACGTTGGGCACGGTGATGGGGCCCGTCTGGTCGTCACCCAAGTCGGCGATGCGAAAGACAGTTTTGCCGGAGGGGATGAGACCGAGAATTGTTTCCCATTCTCGACTCATCGCTTTGACTTCGTTGAGAATCTCGGATGACGATTTCTTGATTGTGGCGGGAGGCACGGTGCCGTTGGCTTGCAGCGTAAAGGTTCCATCCCCCCAAGTAACCGGATAGAGAAGGGCTTTTTCTCCCTCTCCGATGGGGCAGGTGGCATGGACAATGTTGCCTTCAACGAAGAAAACTTCCACTGTTTCCTTGCCACGGGTGAGTTTAAGCACTCCTGATTTTTTCCCGCCCGTGGCGACAAGGAGAACATCATTCAAGCTGATTTGTGAAAGATTTCCTTGCATAGGCCTGGCTCGTTAAGAGACAAAAATCCTAACGGTCTTCCAAAGAACGCCGTGAGTTGTTTCCGCCTTGCGCCCGCTTGAGCTGTTCGCTAACCTCGTCGTGGCTGTTGAGAGTCACCTTCAGCGTCTTGATGACAGCGAGACTCTTGCTGATACCCACCATCTGCTCCAAGGTGGATTTGATTTGACTCTGCAGCAGCTCGACTTCTTCCGCGGATATTGATTGCAATTGAGACTGCAACTCATCGTATAGCCGCGTGATGCTGTCAATTTGCCCCAGTGACTCAGTTTTCTGGGTGATATCTTCGTAGAGTCGGGAGATATCTTCGGTGAGGTTTTGCAATTCGTTTTTCATGATCGCCATCCAGCCCTTTCTTGTTTCAAATTTTTGCCAATTCTACGGGTTCTGTCGCCCTAGCTCGCTCGCTTCATTGATTTGAGAAGAAGGCGCGGATCCACTGCCTCGGCCGGGCGAGGCTTTTTTGTCGCGTTTATCGTGTTGCCACGGGGCTTCAATCGCCTCGCTGTTCGGATTCATGCCCGAATCCGCTGCCGTAGACCCTTGGGGTGCATTGACTGGCTTGGGCGAAGAGAAAAAGTAGAACCCGGAGAAGAGGACTGCCAACAATAAAAATGCCGCAATCACGCCACGCTTCAAATTGATCGTGCTCTGGCGCGGGTAAAGGTCGTACTCACCATAGTCTTTGATCAGCTTTTTCAATTTGCGATCGAGATCGCCGTCTTTTTTAAAGCTTGGAACGCGATTTCTCGTTGTCTCGTTGTCCCGACCTGGAGTTGATTTTAGGTTGTTAAATTTTGCTTTTGGCTCCTCTACGGGTTCCACCGCAACGGGTAGATTCGGTGTTTTGGCGAATTCTCCGTAGTTGACAATCAGCTCATCGAGCAGTTTGTGATCAAAGTTCGGATCTTCCGGAAACAAAGCTTTGTTGTTTTCAAGAGCTTGTTTTGCCGCGATAAGCCCCAATGGGTCCGCGGCGGGATCATTTGGCGATTCGATGTGTTGCGAACGGGGTTCGGTGGCGGCATCCTCGGTTGCCAAACCGGAGGTGATGACCGAATCTTCCGCGGTGGTCGGCGGATTCGCCTCACGCAATGGGGTTTGTTGATCACCGTGGGTTGAGTGAGTATCGGGAACAGGTGCTTGGCTGGTTGCCTCATCTTTGGAAATTGCTTGCGGCACCGAGGCAGTGGAAATTTCTTCCGCTATAGGGCGAATGGGCAGCCGCGTGACGCTTCCCTTGGGTTCCGGCTCGTTACTTGAAATTGGTGGTGGGGCTGACGCGGCAGTGCCAATGTCAAGTTCCTTGTCAACTACGTTGAGGGAAGCGCTCTTTGCCGCCTCCCTAGCCGCCCGGTGAAGCCGGGGAAATTGGATTAAATTTCGCGCATTGACAACGGCTTGAATTTGTAATTTATCCACGGCCAGCAGTTTGTTTAGGTCCGGACCTTCCGTAGCTGTGCCCTTAACCGCCGTTCGTGCCGTGTAGATAAAATTTCGGATTGTCACCAAGCCATCGAGTCTGTGTTGTACCTCAGATAAGCGCACAATGAGCGTGGCCACGTTATCGTTAGCTTTACTGATTTCATCGACAGAAAAGTCACCCAAACGTTGCTGCAGACCCTGGATCGAATTGAGCACCTTGCCGAAGCCGCCTAACAGCTGTGTGGAGAGGACCGGTTGCAATCTGTTTTTTTCCTTTTGTGCCGTAAACATGGATAGGGTGTATGTTCTATGCCCATGAACACTATTACCCAGTGCGCTGATGCCATTTAAAGCAAAATGGTTGCCACGAGCGAAAAAGGCAAAAGGTTCGTATTTTCAGCAACATAAAGACTGCTTTGTCGCCAAATTGCTAGATAGTTCCCACAATTCTGATCGTCTTGAACAATAATGTACGCGGGCCCCTTCTACGAAATTTAAAGGGTTACGAGCCGCGGCTGCAGAGCGAGGATTTGCTGGCTAGCGGGGCCCGAGGGTAAGGAGTTGGCGGCGCGAGTCGAGGGAAGTATGATATCGGCTAAGAAAATCCAAGCCTAGGAGGCCGCCAAGACCGGGGTTGGAGGATATATCTTGAATCGCTATAGTCAGATTAAATGCTTCCGCTTCCCCGACTTTTAATGATCCGAGTTGGGCCAAGGGCGCGGACACTTTTCCATTTGCTGTCTGTAGGGTGACGCGAGAGCCGGGTTTTAATCTAAGACTGCTAGCGATCTGGCGCGACAATACGCTGAAAGTAGCGCCCGTATCCAAGACCATACGAGTTTGAATCGCCCGATTGAGCGTTACCGGAACCAAGACAGCCGAACCCGTTACTTCCACCGCAACTACGATGGCATTGCGCGAGGAAGTGGTGCCGGTTGTCAAGGGGATGTCGAGGGGGGTTGCGGAGGACGGCGGGGGAGGCAGGGGCTTAAATTGCCCTTCCAGTTTTTTGAGTACTTCAGCGTCACTCCCTTTTATCCAACCGATAGCGCCGGATTTGATTTTAACCAGATACCATTTGGCGCCGCCGACGCCGACGGTTTCCGCCATGGCCGACAGTTCCTCACCGCGGCTGATTGTCGCCAACGGTGTGGCAAACTCATCGGGCGTGGCGAATAAGGAAATCTTGGCGCCATCGCTCGCTGCTTGCGGGACGAGTTTAACTTGGGCGTTTACCAGGAGGGGGCCGAAGATCAATACGGCAAGGGCGGTAGCTATTAGATTCAGCGTTTTCGACACATATACCTCGTTAAATACTTAACCCACCAAGCATGTCATACGCCGCGTCATCGACGGCGTTTTCCAGCGATTAAGCCATGGCGAACTTTTCCAGTTTGCGGTAGAGCGTTCGCGTTGAAATGCCCAGAGCTTCAGCCGCTTTGGCCTTATTGCCGTTGGCTTGTTGCAGCGCCTCCGCGATCAGATTTTTTTCGCCTTCTTCGATCTGGTGCATGGCTTTCGTGCCGATGTCTTGGTGATTTCCTGTGGCGTAGCGCTGGAGATTCATCGGCAGGTCACTGATCGTAATAAAATCGCCATCCGATACCATCACCGCACTTTCGATGATGCTCTTGAGCTCTCGAATATTGCCGGGCCAAGGATAATCCAAGAAAAGGGTCTTCACCGAGCTGGTCAGTTTCTTCAGAGGCGTTTTGAACTGATAGCAGGCCTGATAAATAAAATTTGCCACCAAGAGAATAATATCTTCTTTTCTTTGTTTCAGTCCCGGTAAAATGATCCTGGCGCTGTTGAGGCGAAAGTAAAGATCCTTCCTAAAGCCGTTATCGCGAATGGCCTCTTCCAATTCCTTGTTAGTGGCTGCGATGATCCGCACATCGCTTGTTCGAGGTATGGACTCCCCCACCTTGTAATATTCTCTGGTCTCGAGAAAACGTAACAGCTTTAACTGAATGGCGGGTGCAAGATCGCCGATTTCGTCAAGAAACAGGGTTCCGCCTTCGGCGGCTTCGATCAGTCCCTTCTTGTTGCGATCCGCGCCGGTAAATGCGCCGCGAACGTAGCCAAACAGCTCGCTTTCCACCAAGGTTTCAGGGACAGCCGTCAGATTACAAGCGACAAATGGCTTATGGGCACGGGCCCCTTGAGAGTGGATGTATTGGGCCATGACCTCTTTGCCGGTTCCAGTCTCGCCGGTAATGAGCACGGTGATATCGTGTACGGCATAGCGGTTCGCAAGGTTCAGAATATCTGAGAACTGGGGCGTTTCCCCGATCATGAGCGGGGTTTTAATAGTCGTGCTCGACCTATTCTCGTCGCCGGACAATGGAACGGGACCCAGCAAGGTATAGAGGTGCTGGGTGTAATGAGAGTGGTAGCAAATGAGAGCTAGCTCCGCGGCGTTGCTCCGCGCCCGCTCCATGAAGCGATTCCACGCCGCGCCGTGGCAAATGGCGACATCGGCGAAGACAAATCTGACTTGGTCCATTGGAAACGCAGAAAACACCTGTTCCGCCTCTTCTAGGCTGCGACTCACATGGACGGAAAAATCTCTCCCCTCCAATAATTTCGCCACGGCCGGCAGCGAGGAGTCGAGCGAATGGATGACGATAGCTAAGGGTTTGGACATGGCGCATCAATCGTATGAAGAGGAGTTGGGCAGAACGACCATATTTTCCAGGGAATCCGCCAACAATTGGCGCGTGATGCGCGGCGGCGTTCCAAGATAGTTGCAGGCGGCGATAACATGCTCGGCGATAAATTTCGGATGAAAGCCAGCAAAGGGGATTTTGTGTTTGATATAGAAGGTGTTGAGCAAATGCGCCATGACTTCTTCGGTAAATTCCAGCCCGTAAGATTCGCAAATGCGGTGAAAAATCTCTCTGTACTCGTTAACTGTTGGCGGATTGATTTTAAGCTTGTAGTGGACGCGGCGCAGCTGCGCAGGATCCATGAGCTCTTCCGGAGGGAAGTTCGTTGCGAAAATCACCAGCTGATCGAAAAGCACGGAGAACTTTTTGCCGGTGTGGAGCGTCAAGTAATCGAGTTTGCGCTCGAGAGGAAAGATCCAGCGATTCAACAGTTCATGGGGCCGTACCCGTTGCCGTCCAAAGTCGTCAATGACAAAAATTCCGCCGATGGCCTTCATCTGCAAGGGGGCCTCGTAATATTTGGAGTGGGGATCGAAATCCAGGTCGAGCATCTCCAGTGTCAGCTCGCCGCCGGAAATGATATAGGGCCGCCGGCAGCGGACCCACCGCGGATCGTATTCCAATTGCGGCAGAAACATGACGGATGCGTCGTCCGTGGACCTATTGCCGTTGTTGCCGGAAGCAAAATTTATATGAACGGAGGGATCGAAAATTTTAATGATTTGCCCGTCGGCCTCGATGCAATAGGGGATATATACCGGCTGCTCGAAGGCCCCCACTAGGGCTTCGGCCAGCGAGGTTTTGCCGTTGCCCGCCGCGCCGTATATCAGTATGGCTCTTCCCGAGTTGGCAGCCGGGCCAAGCCGTCGCACGACATCCTCGGAAAGCACCAGGTGGGACAAGGCCCTTTTGAGTTTCTCGAAGCTGATCAATTCGTTGGTGATGGTTTGCTTTTGCACCTGTATTTGATAGACCTCGAGCGGGATCGGCGCCGGACCTATATATTCGCAACGGCGTAGCGCCTCGCTTGCTCTTTCTTTACCGGCATTGGTCAGCGCGTAGCGCATCACGTTATAGTTCTTTTCCGAGGGGCCGCGAATTTCAACCAAGGCCTCTTTTTTGGCAAAGGTTAAAAGTTCTTCTAAGACACCGCGGGTTAATTTAAGTTGTTCGGCGAGTTCCGGAATGGTTTGTAAGGCCGATATGTACATCGTGCGCAGCAATCCATTGAGGAGAAAATTGCCATCCAAGCCGGTTTCTTCGATGGTCTTGGCGACCGGGGGTGGTTCCTGTAGAATCTCTTCGAGGTGTTCACGGCTGATATAACCCAACGCAACCAGGCACTCACCGAGGCGCCCGCCGGCAATCTTCTGCTGCTGCAGAACCTTCTCGAGCTGCTCATCGGTGATGATTTTTCGTTCGAGTAAAAGTTGGCCGATCGCCATGGGAATGTGGTAGATTCTAAAAAATTAGTTGTTTTTACAGGCAGCAGCGACTATATTCTTGGTATAAACTGCATAAAACTGTTTCATTATAAGTGATATGGGAGTCCTGTCAAGGAAACTTTGATGATGGAGGCAAGGGCCAAGGAGGGGCGATGAGGTATCAAGGATTTTTTGTGGGGTTACTGATCCTAACGGGTTGCGCGGCAATGTCGCAGGATGCAAGCCAGAAAAAAGCGTCCCTAGGAATTATCACCACGCCGGCTTCGTACTACAGTACGCCAAAGGGAAGATATCTAGGCGGAAAGTATAATGAAAATCTGGATCGGCTGGTGGAAAAAATCGTCCGCAATGGAAAAACCGCAAATCTACAATTTGCCAACAACATCGCCGGTTTGGGAGGCATCGGATTCTTCACGCACGCCGCGGCAAAATCCCCCGACGAACGTTATCTGGAGGTCATAGTCGGGACACCTGATACCTTTGAGGCAACGGGGGACGTAAGCGCCAAAGTTTCTCAACTTTTCACAAACTACGGATCGGAACTGTTGTCCATCCTGGTGAGCGATGTCAATATTTTTTTGGAAAAAGAAGTGAGCGGCTACGGGATTAATTTTTCTTGGCGAACTGTCGGACAAAACCCCGCCACCGCTCGCGTGGTACTCGAGCGAGCCGTTATTTACTTTCCCAAGGAGAAGGTTAAGAGCTTTTTACAGCAAGAAATAAGCCGCAACGCGTTGCTCGCCGAGTCCACCATGTTTGGCGCCATGGAGGACGGGCCGATGAATTTGGTTTCTTTCCGACCCCAGCTCGCCAAGTCAGATTCGCGTCCTCCCATATTGGAGGAAAACCTCGCTGGCGGCGTTAAAGCCGGCTCGATTCCCGCGATAGCGCAACCCGCAGTCCCGCAACACGACTCGCCTGCGGCTGAAAAAAAGTCACCCGACGGGGGACCGCAGCCCGCGCCCGTACCGGCAACAACGCGCGCTTTGACTACGATGCCGCCACAACAGCTTCAATCTTCAACTGTGCCAAAAGGCGCGGCGCAAAATGCGCCCATGCCAACGGCACGGGCTCCGCAAGCAGCTCCAACGGGAGCGACGGGAGAGAAAAATATTGAGCTTACCCGCGTGCCGGAGACGACTGACCGCGCTGGGGCAAAGGAAACGACCGCCGCTCGGCTCGAAGTGACGCCTAAGCAGCAAACGGCCGGCGCAATCAGAGCTCAAGGGCCAGCCGCGATCGCTCCGGTGGTAACGCCGCCCGCGGCCGCGCCGCCCATCGTGCAGTCCAAGGAGAGCGATGGCGCCGCTAAAGAACAGATCGCGCTCTTGCGGAGTAAGCCGAGGGAACCTTTGCCGCCAAAGACATCCGCGACCCGACTACCGCCGAAAACACTGGAGGGATTCATTATTCAAATCGCTTTTAGCGATAGAAGTGCGGCGCAGCGTTGGGCGGAAACTTTAGAGCGTCGCGGTTACGCGGTTTCCGTGACTGAAGCCGGAGGCAGTGACACGATTCGTTTACGAGTGGGAAATTTTCCCGTGCGCGATGCCGCCGAGCGCCAACTGCGCCAGTTACGGCAAGAGGGGCTCGGTGGCGGAATCGTGATCCATTTACCGCAAGGCTACAAGCCGGAGCTGAGCTCCCGAGCATTGGAAAAAAGCGAAAACAGCGCCGCTGTCTCGCGATAACGCTTCATCAAGCCGCCATAGTGTTTAATTTTCCAAGGGTGCGGGATCTTCGGGTCGCAACAAGGTAGGCTCGGAAATCGGTTTCTGGCGCAGCCTTCGCTTAGCAGACGCCGGTAAGCATCTGCCGCAGTATTTCATTCACTTTTTGCGGGTTGGCTTTCCCCTGGGTCGCTTTCATGATTTGCCCGACGAAAAAGCCAAAGATTTTTTCATTGCCCGCTTGAAAGTCTGAGACTTGTTTGGGGTGGTTTTTTAGAACCTGCCGCACCGTCGTCTCGATGATACCGACATCCGAAACTTGATCGAGCCCCTTATCCGAGACGACGGCCCGGGGAGACTTTCCCGAGTCCAATTGCGCATCGAAAACCGTTTTCGCGATTTTACCGCTGATCTTGCCCTCATCGATCAGCTGCACTAATTCCGCAAGGTGATTGGCCTCCACCGGCCAGTTCCTGATATAAAGTTGCTCGTCCAGCCTTCGTTCTTTTAGGATGCGAAAAAGATCGCCGGTGATCCAATTGCTCAAGGCCTTGGGGTTGGAATGGATGGCCAGTGCGTTTTCGAAAAAATCAGCGACATCCTTGCGGCTGGTTAGGAGTGCAGCATCGTACGGACTGAGCCCGTAATCCGACATGAAGCGGGCTTTACGCGTCTGCGGCAGCTCAGGGAGCGAAGCACGGATTCGTTCGACCCAATCGTTGTCAATTAATAGCGGCAGCAAGTCGGGGTCGGGAAAGTAGCGATAGTCATGGGCGAATTCTTTAGTGCGCATGGCACGGGTGACTTCGCGGTCCGGATCCCAGAGGCGCGTTTCCTGAATCAACTTCCCGCCGGCGGACAGTAATTCGACATGGCGCCGGATCTCGTAGTCCAAGGCCTTTTCCACCGCTTTAAAAGAGTTGAGGTTTTTTAATTCCGTTTTCGTGCCTAAACCCGTGGACGTCTCGGGGCGCACGGAAATATTGGCGTCGCAACGAAAGCTACCTTCCTCCATGTTGCCGTCACAAATGCCGAGGTATTGAAGTATCGCGCGGAGTAATTTTAAATAATTTCCAGCCTCTGCGGGACTGCGCATGTCTGGCTCGCTGACGATTTCCAACAAGGGCACTCCGGCGCGATTGAGATCCACGAGGCTGGAATCGCCGCGCAAATCGTGGATCGTTTTACCTGCGTCTTCCTCGATATGGATGCGAGTCAAGCGGACGCGCTTTGTCCTGCCGTCGGTCTCAATATCGACGAATCCATCGGTGCAGAGCGGCGACTCGTATTGACTGATCTGGTAGCCTTTGGGCAGGTCGGGATAGAAATAGTTCTTGCGCGCTAGACGGCTGGATCGAGCGATGCGGCAGTGCGTGGCCAGCCCGGCGCAGATAGCAAATTCGACGATCTGTTTATTTAATACGGGCAGGACTCCGGGAAAACCGGCGCAAACAGGACAGCTGTTATGATTCGGTGCTTGGCCAAAGCGCGTCGAACAACCGCAAAATATCTTGGATTGCGTCAGGAGTTGGGCGTGGACCTCCAGACCGATGACGGCCTCAAATTTCACGGCGGGCTCCGTTCCATGTGAAATTCAAATTGCAAAAGTTAGAATGCAAAATTTAGCTGCAATGTTGCAAGGCAGCCTATCCGAAATCTTGACTTTCGCAATCCGCAATTGCCATTTCGCATTTCATAATGTCGGTTTCCTTTTATGCCATTCTGTGAACTGTTCGTAAGCGTAGGCGACCCGCAAGACCGTGGATTCGTCAAAGTGTCTGCCGATGATTTGCAAGCCGATGGGCAGGCCCGCGGCATCAAATCCGCAGGGCAAAGAGAGCGCCGGCAAACCGGCGAGGTTAATGGAGATAGTATAGATGTCGGTTAGGTACATCTGCAACGGATCTTGGGTTTTCTCGCCGATGCTGAACGCCGTCGTTGGCGCCGTCGGTGTGATTATCGCATCGCAGTGAAGAAAAGCCGCGTCAAAATCTTGTTTTATGAGGGTTCGCGTTTTCTGCGCCTTTAGATAGTAGGCGTCATAGTAGCCCGCCGAAAGCACATAGGTGCCGAGCATGATGCGGCGCTTGACCTCAGGGCCAAATCCTTCCTGCCGGCTAAGCCTGTAGGTTTCCGTGAGATCCTTGCCGCGGGCGCGATGGCCGAAACGCATGCCGTCGTAACGCGCCAGATTGGAACTCGCCTCGGCGGTGGCTACGATGTAATAGGCCGCAACCGCGTAATCTGTGTGGGGCAGAGAGATTTCCTTGATGACGGCGCCATTATTTTCCAGCAAATGAATCGCCTCGTGAACCGCTCTTTCCACATCCGGTTGCATCCCGGAAACAAAATATTCCTTGGGTATGCCGAGGCGCAGTCCCCGTATCTCCGCCGTCATTTCTTCCACATACCGCGGCACGGGCCGATTAACCGAAGTGGAGTCTGCCGGGTCGTGTCCCGCCACGGCTTCCAATAAGAGCGCGCAGTCCTCCACGTCTTTAGCCATCGGTCCAACCTGGTCCATGGATGAGGCGAAGGCGATGATGCCGTATCGGCTGACGCGGCCATAGGTGGGCTTGAAGCCGACGATGCCGCAACAGGCCGCCGGCTGCCGGATGGATCCGCCGGTATCTGTGCCGAACGCGGCGAGACACTCGTCCGCGGCAACCGCGGCGGCGGAGCCACCCGAGGAGCCCCCCGGCACGCGGTCGATTTGCCATGGATTGCGGGTTGGAAAAAAAGCGGAGTTCTCCCCCGAAGAACCCATGGCAAATTCATCCAAGTTCGTCTTGCCGGTAATCACGGCGCCTGCGGCGCGCAGCCTGGAGACGGCGGTGCTCTCAAAGGGCGGCATAAAGTCACCGAGAATTTTCGAGGCGCAAGTGGTGCGCAGCCCCCGTGTGAGAAAATTGTCTTTAATGGCGATGGGAATACCGAGGAGAGGATGAAGTTCGTCTTGCTGCTGCAGGCGTTCATCGGCCCGTCTGGCCTGCTCCAGCGCGGTCTCTTGGGCCAAGGTGATGTAGGCCTGAAATTTTGCATCCTGTTGCACAATGCGGCGGAACACATCACGGGTGAGTTCCTCCGCGGAAAATTCCCGGCGGCGCAGTTTTTCGCCGGCCTCATGGACGGTGAGAGTGGCAAGATTCATTCAATAATTTTCGGCACCTTAAAAAAGGTTTCGTCCTTTTCCGGCGCGTTGGCCAAGAGCGCTTCCGGGTCAGGAGAGTTCCTCACCTGATCTTGGCGAAAGGCATTGACAATGTCGACCGCATGGGCCAGGGGTTCGACCTGAGAGGTGTCCAACTGGTTGAGCTTTTCCATGTACTGTAGAATCCGATCCAACTGAACCGCGAGGCGTTCTTCCTCTTCGCTGCTCAGTTGGAGGCGGGCCAATACCGCCACTCGCCGCACCTCTTCGCGGGAAAAGCTCATGAAAAATTTTTAACACAAGGCGATGGGCAATGCCAATCTGAATTTCACCGTGATGACCGGCCCCGCCCGCCTCGAGACCTGATCGGGCCGCTCTCATCTCCGGGTCTCGTCCCCGCGGCGGGAGCTTAGATGATGAGCAGGTTTTATTTGCAGTTAAGCGCTCTTTTGGCTAAAAAAGATCATGAGCCGGGGGCAGTTGCCGCTGTCAGCAGAGCTTACCCGACCTGCGCCGTTCGGCGCAGTAGAGGAACAAAGTTATTTGGCCGGATATCGGCAGATTGCTGGCTTGGATGAAGCGGGAAGAGGACCCCTTGCAGGGCCGGTGGTGGCTGCCGCGGTAGTGTTACCCCGCAGATTTTCCCATCCCGGTATCAATGATTCGAAACTTCTCACAGCCAAGCAACGCGAGCAAATGGCGCTGGTGCTTAAAGCAAGCGCCGTAAGCTGGGGACTAGGCGTAGTCGACGTCGAGGCAATCGACAGGCTCAATATCCTAAAGGCGAGCCTTCTAGCGATGGCGAAAGCCATTGAGTCGATTCGGCCGAGGCCCGATTATCTCCTGATCGACGGCAACCAAGTGATTCCGGTGGAATTTTTTGTGCCCGTTGCGGGCTCTTTGGGTCTACCCCCAGCGCAAAAAACCATCGTCAAAGGGGATCGCAATTGCCTCTCTATCGCTGCGGCCTCCATTCTGGCCAAGGTAGCGCGGGATGAGATCATGGTGGCGCTGGATAAGACATATCCGGAATACGGCTTTGCCTCCCATAAAGGATATGGCAGCGCGGCTCATGTCGCAGCGATCAGCCGTTTCGGCCCTTCGCCAATTCACCGTAAGAGCTTCAAACCCGTGCGCGACGCCGGCTGGTTTAGTAGCGAGCGCGGCCCGTGCATCACCAACGAAGCAAAATGAACAATGCCAAGCAGCGCTTAGGCAAGGAAGGGGAGAGGATCGCGGAGGAATATCTTAAGAAAAAAGGCTACACTCTGGTGGAGCGAAACTATCGATGTCGAACCGGAGAGGTCGATCTTATCGTTCTGGATCGACGGGTGGTGGTCTTCGTCGAGGTGAAAACTCGCTCCGATTACCGTTTCGGAACGCCCCTGGAAGCCGTGGCGGCAAGAAAACAACAAAAGATGATTCGGGCAGCGCAATTTTTTTTGCATGAAAAAAAGCTTCACCAGCGCGATGCAAGATTCGATGTCGTCGGCATCTCGTGGCCGGGGGAAAATCCCGTAGTAGAGCATATAAAAAACGCCTTTGAGGTTTCCTAGAGGACCAAACTGATGTTGGACATAAGGCTTTTACGAGAAGAATTGCCCCAGGTCAAAGAACGCATGGCGACCCGGGGAGGCGCAATCGATTGGGAGAGGTTTGTGACCCTCGATGGCGAGCGGCGCGCCGCGTTGTCCAACGTGGAAAGGCTTAAGGAGAAAAAAAACCGATTGTCCGGCGAGATCGGCAAGTTAAAAAAAACCGGAGCGGACGCTGGTTCTCTGATGCGTGAAGTCGAGGAAGTATCCGCGGCGATTCACGAAGCGACGGGTCCGGTCGCGGCCATCGAGGGGCGTTTTGAACAACTCATGCTGAGCCTGCCCAATTTGCCCGCCCCGGGCGTCAAAGTGGGGCGAACGGCGGCGGACAACCGCGAGGTGCGCCGCTGGGGAGATCCGCCCAAATTTGATTTTTCAGCGAAACAGCACTGGGAAATCGGCGAAGAGCTGGACATCCTCGACTTCACCCGTGCGGCGAAGCTGGCTGGAGCCCGTTTCACGCTTTACAAGAACTCGGGCGCGCGGCTTGAACGCGCGCTGATCAACTTTATGCTCGATTTACACACCCAAGAGCATGGGTACCAGGAAGTCCTTCCCCCGTTTCTGGCGAATCGTGCAGCAATGAGAGGCACCGGGCAACTTCCCAAGTTTGAGGAGGATCTATTCCGTGTGGCTGAGCCCGACTTCTTTCTTATTCCGACGGCCGAGGTGCCGGTCACCAATATCCACCGAGAGGAAATTCTCGAACGAGAGCACCTGCCTATCCGTTATGTTGCCTATACCCCCTGTTTTCGCCGCGAAGCGGGCTCTTACGGGCAGGATGTTCGAGGACTCATCCGCCAGCATCAATTCAACAAGGTGGAGCTCGTGAAATTTACCGAACCCGAGGTTTCTTATGACGAGCTGGAAAAACTGGTGAACGACGCCCAACGGGTTCTGCAATTGCTGCAGTTGCCGTACCGTGTCGTGGAGCTCTGTACCGGCGATTTGGGGTTTGCCGCGGCAAAAACTTACGATCTGGAAGTTTGGCTGCCGGGTCAAAATACTTACCGTGAAATCAGCTCCTGTTCCAATTTCGCGGACTTTCAGGCGCGCCGCGCCGAGATTCGATATCGTCGAGAAAAGAGGGGCAAGCCGCTTTTCGTTCACACGCTTAACGGTTCCGGATTGGCCGTTGGGAGGACGCTGGTTGCGATTCTGGAGAACTACCAGCAAAAGGACGGCACAGTCGTGATCCCCGAGCTATTGCGACCTTACATGGGCGGTCTTGAACAGATCGGGTAGTCCGCGCCCGCCACACTAAGATTAACGTCAAATCCGGGCACTCTCCGCTTGGGGAAGGCCGCGGACGACAAACGCTGTAGATTTCTTGGCGCTAGTGAACGAAGTGGCTTTAGACCGCCTGATCCTGGCGGGGATTGCCTTCGATGAAACCTGGACGCAGTGGAATCCCCTTCTCAGAGGCCCGCAGCTTCGTTTTCAATGGCAAAGCATCACCGTCAATCTACTACGGCCGTGCGATGAACACGATCGACAAATATGCCCACGCAAACGGAACAAACGCATGGCTGGACAGCCCTACCGGGTGGTGTCTGCGGAGGACTTCATTCTTCAAAAGATTAAAGTGGCGAGACCCAGGGTTTGAGGACGCGTTGTCGGTGCTGGAGCGCTGCGAGAAAAGCCTCAATCGCCGGTATCTTCAGCGTTGGGCAGTTAAACTCGGGGTATCGGCCGAACTCAAATATATTCCGTCTCTTTGAAACTACAACTCGCTGATTCCTGAACTTTTGTCTCATTGAAAAAACTGGCCATTCGGGCGAATGACGCATGTGTCTGTGGCCAACATCGTCGCCGTCATTTCGAGGCGGCAAAGGGGACGAGGAAGGTTCGCTGGCATCGATCATAGTTGGCAAATCATCTTGTATCCTCAGGTTTGACTCTATATTCTAATATTCAGGAGCGGTCGTTCAACCTACATGAGCCAAGTCGTACTCATATTCCAATCGCCGATTGCCGGAGGGGTGGGTGAGCGGTTGAAACCACCGGTCTTGAAAACCGGCGTCCACTTCGTGGACCGCGAGTTCGAATCTCGCCCCCTCCGCCATGTCCAGTCCGTGGGCCGTGCCTATGTCGCACGCCCTCTAGAAAGAGGCACGATGATTATAAAAAATCGCCCTGAGAGCCATTGCGGGGCGCTACCGGGGAGGTGAGCTTTGGCGGGTCCAGCGAAAAAGCAGATGGACAAGCGGCGACAACATCTCTCCGTTGGTTATTTCATCGTGGCGCTGGTTGTGCTCCTGGTCTTACAGATGTTTCTTGCCCCCGCACGCCAGGAAACCATCAGTTACAGTCAGTTCAAAGCGCTGGCGAAAAAAGCGCTGGTGACCAATCTGGTCATCGGCGAAAGAGTGATTCACGGAGAGATCAAACCGGACGGGATCAGAGAAGCCGTGTCGGCCGAGCGATCGAAATCGCTAGGCGACAAAATCACCGATGGTAAAAAAACCCTGCCCTTTATCGCGGTGCGGGTGGACGATCCTGAATTGGTCGCGGATCTTGAAAGGGCGGGAATTCCATTCAAAGGCGAGGTGTCCAACGAGTGGATCCCCACCGTGCTGTCGTGGGTCGTTCCGGTAGTGTTGTTTGTTTTGCTCTGGAACTATTTATTCAAAAGGATGGGCGCCGGCGGCGGCATGATGCAGATTGGCAAGAGCAAGGCCAAGATCTACATCGAAAAGAAGACTGGTGTGACCTTTGATGATGTAGCGGGAATCGATGAAGCCAAGGATGAGCTCATCGAAGTAGTGGAATTTCTAAAAAGTCCGCAAAAATATCAGCGACTTGGAGGACGTATTCCAAAAGGGGTTCTGCTCCTGGGCCCTCCGGGAACGGGTAAGACTCTGCTGGCCCGCGCTGTTGCAGGGGAGGCGGGTGTGCCGTTCTTCAGTATCTCCGGTTCCGACTTCGTGGAGATGTTTGTCGGCGTCGGCGCCGCCCGCGTGCGAGACCTCTTTGGTCAAGCCGTGCAGCACTCCCCCAGCATTGTTTTCATCGACGAGCTCGATGCCTTGGGTAAAGCCAGGGGCGTGAATATGTTGGCCAGCCACGATGAAAGAGAGCAGACCCTCAACCAGTTACTCGCAGAGATGGACGGTTTCGACCCCAATCAAGGGGTGATTATTATGGCGGCGACCAATCGGCCGGAAATACTCGACGCGGCGCTGATGCGTCCCGGTCGGTTTGACCGCCAGGTACTGGTTGACCGGCCGGATATCAAAGGGCGGGAAAAAATACTGCAGCTGCACGCGAAACAAATTAAGATATCGCCGGCAGTCGATCTTGCACAGATCGCGGCGAAAACGCCGGGTTTCGTGGGCGCCGATCTCGCCAATATCGTCAATGAAGCCGCGCTGTTGGCTGCGCGCCAAGGAAAAGAGTCGGTGCAGACGGCCGATTTTGATGAAGCCATCGAGCGCGTCATTGCCGGGCTACAGAAAAAAAGCCGCGTGATGAATCCGCGGGAGAAAAAAACCGTCGCCTATCATGAAGCGGGCCATGCGCTGGTCGCTGAACTTATTCCCGGCGCCGACCCGGTGGCCAAGATTTCTATCATTCCCAGGGGAGTGGCGGCGTTGGGTTACACGCAGCAGTTTCCCACGGAAGATCGTTATCTGATGACCCGCTCGGAACTCTTGACGCGGATTTACGTGCTCCTGGGCGGCCGCGTGGCTGAAGAGATGGTCTTTGCCGACATTTCCACCGGGGCGCAAAATGATCTGCAAAAAGCCACGGAAATAGCTCGTACCATGATCACGCAATTCGGTATGAGCGAACGCTTGGGTCTGATCGCCTTGGAGGGCTCGCGAACGCCGACGTTTTTGCCGATGCCGATGGGCGGGCAGAGGGAATACAGCGAGGAAACGGCCCGCATTGTCGATGAGGAAATCAAAAAAGTGCTTTCGGAATCTCACACTAAGGTCCGACAGTGTCTCTCCTCACACCGGCGGGCACTGGAGCATTTGGCGCTGTTGCTTTTGGAAAAAGAGGTGGTGGAACGGCCAGAACTCCAAGCGATTCTCAAAGTTGACGATGGGCGTGTACCACAGACCGTGGGAGACGTTACCGGTATACCCCCGTCCGAGACAGAGGATGACCACAAAGTTTAATCCGGACTATTCTCCGACCGGCGTCCAAGGTTCATCATTGAGGAGCTTGATATGGTAGCAGAAGGAGCCAGAGCAAAGCTTGCGGTGCAATTTCTGGGTGGAGTGGGCGGAGTGACGGGCTCAAAGTTTTTGGTAACCTGGGAAAACAAACAGGTTCTGTTGGATTGCGGGCTTTTTCAAGGATTGAAGGCGCTGCGCTTGCGCAACTGGGGGGCGCCGCCGATGGACGTCGAAAGGCTGAGCGGCATGGCGCTGACCCACGCTCATATCGATCACTCCGGCTATTTGCCGAGACTCGTTGCCCGCGGTTTTCGTGGCCCGGTTTTCGCCACCCCGGCGACCTGTGACCTGCTAAAAATCATGTTGCTGGATGCGGCCCACCTACAAGAAGAAGAGGCCCGCTACGCCAACAAAAGGAACTATTCCAAACACAAGCCCGCATTGCCTTTATACACCATCGAAGATGCGAATCGAGCGCTGCGTTTGTTGAGACCGACCAAAATAGGTGAAGAGACCCAGATGGGTGACGGCCTGTGGATTCGCTTCAGTCGTGTCGGGCATATTCTCGGGGCGGCGGCGGCGCGCATAGGTTATACCGCAGGGGAGGGAATGCAATATCTGGTTGACTCGGGAGATCTAGGACGTTACGGCCGGCCCATTCTCAAGGATCCCGAGCCGTTGCAGCACGCCCAGTGGCTGATAGTAGAATCCACCTATGGCGACCGATTGCATCCGACAAATCCGGAAAACGAGTTGGCGAGAGTCATCAACGAGATCGCGGACACGGCGGGCTGCCTGATCATTCCTTCCTTTGCCGTGGGGAGAATGCAGGAGCTTATCTACGCGATCCGAAAACTCGAAGAGGAAGGAGCCATTCCGGCGCTGCCGGTTCATGTGGACAGTCCTATGGCCATCAACGCTACGGACATCTATTGCGATCATCCCGAAGAGCATGACCTCGACATGAAACTATTGTCCGACAAGGAGCGCTGCCCGCTTTGTAGCCGGCGTTTCTTCTTTCATCGTACTCAGGACGAATCAAAGTCGATTAACAATTTAAAGGGTCCCTTCATCTTGTTGACCTCGAGCGGCATGGCAACGGGAGGACGGATTCTCCATCACTTGAAACAGCGGCTGCCGGATGCGAAAACCACAGTTCTTTTCGCCGGCTATCAAGCGGCCGGCACAAGGGGTCAAGCGCTCCAGCAGGGGGCGAAAGAGGTTAAAATGTTCGGTCAGGTGGTTCCAGTGCGCGCCAGGATCAAGACCCTCGACGGTTTCTCCGCCCACGCAGATCAGAGCGAAATCATGCGCTGGCTAAAAAATTTCGTCGAGCCGCCGCGCAAGACCTTTATCGTTCACGGCGAGCCGAAAGCAGCCGCGGTGTTGGCGCAACTGATTCAAGAGCGGCTCAAATGGAAAGTCGAAATCCCGCAACTTGGAGAAAAAGTCGCGTTGAACTGATACCGACGCTATCGGTGATCCTCTTTAACTCATCGGGTGGATGGTCGCAGTATTGAACCGCGCAGTTTTATCGTGTTAAGAGTCGCGGTACTATTGCAATCCAGCGTTTAGCTATGGCGATTTTAAAAGTCGAAGGGGTGTCGAAGTTGTTTAAGGACGTTAAAGCCCTTGACAACGTTAGTTTTGAATTCGAGAAGGGTGTTCTTTCGTTCCTGGGGCCATCGGGGTGCGGCAAAACGACTCTATTAAGATGCATTGCCGGGCTCGAGATTCCGGATATGGGATCGATCTCCATCGCGGATAAAATCCAGACATCTGTGGCAAAGGGCGTGCTCGTTCCGCCTTACTCTCGCGAGATCGGCTTTGTTTTTCAAAACTACGCGTTGTGGCCGCACATGTCCGTTTTTAAGAATGTCGCTTTCGGCCTAAAACTGCGCAAGAAGCGGGAAGCGGACGTGCGGCGCAAAGTGCTGGGGGCCCTGGAGCTGGTCGGACTGCAAGGGCGTGAGGAGCACTATCCATCGCAGTTGAGTGGCGGGCAGCAACAGCGTGTGGCACTGGCGCGTAGTCTGGCGTTGGAACCTCGGCTCATTTTGCTAGACGAGCCACTGAGCAATCTCGACGCGAAGTTGCGCGAAGAGATGCGCGTGGAACTCAAGAAGCTGATCAAAAAAGTCGGCATCAGCGCGCTCTACGTTACCCACGATCAGGAAGAGGCTTTTACCATCTCCGACGCAGTGGTGGTGATGGACGGCGGGCAAATTCTCCAATACGGCGCGCCGGACGAAATCTATAACCGGCCGCTGCATCCGTTTGTCGCTTCGTTCATCGGCCACTCGGCCCTGGTCGACGGTAGGGTGGTTAGTATAAACGGCAACGAATGTCTGGTGAACGTGCCGGAATTCAACGGTGCGAACTTGTTGTCACCGGCGGCGGCGGGCTTGGCCGCTGGAGATGCATGCAAAGTGATGATTCGCACCACCGAGGTCAAGCTCAGCAATGATAAATTTCCCGAAGGCGCTGACAACGTGCTCGAAGGACTAATGACTGGCCGGGAGTATCGTGGCGGTCTGACTGATCACCGAGTCCAAATCGGCTCGAAGGAAATGGTCATCACGTCACACATGCTCTGCCCAATGGTCCACGTCAAAGGTGATGACGGCAAGACTTTTGTCTCCATCGACCGTTCCGCTATCAGTTTGATCGCCGTCCATTAGCCGGCTGCAGAGAAAGCCCTCGTGGGGTTCTCGGTGCGAGTTCGTTTCATGCTCAGTCGCGCTCGGGTTACGCGATCGTTGCCCGGATTGGATCAACAAAGTCAGAAGGAGTCAGGCTACGGCTTTCGTAAATTCCCTCAACCTGGCATTTAGGCAAGGAACCCTTATGCCGCTCGTCGCCAGCGCGATCGTGGGCGCGACGATCATCACGCCGATTTTAGTTGTATTTTGGCGCAGCTTCACCACCGGCCGCTTGGGCTTCGACACCGGCCTGAACCTGGCCAACTACCTGCGTGTGTTCGGCGACAAGGACATCATTCCGATGTTGTCGAACTCGGTCATCTACGCGGCCGGCTCGGCGCTCTTGGGCACAACGCTGGGCGCGCTGCTGGCCTGGATTGTGGCGCGGACGAACACGCCGGGGAAGACATTAGTCGAACTGATGCCTATTTACCCGCTACTGATGCCCCCCATTTTTGATAACATCGCATGGATTTTATTGCTGGCGCCGAAATCGGGCATCCTGAACAACTTTCTGCGCGAGAGCTGGGGAATCCAAGAACAGGTATTCAACGCCTTCTCGCTTCCGGCAATGATATGGGTCTTTGGCTTGGCCAGCGTTCCTCTGGGATACCTCTTTCTCCTCCCCGTCTTCCTATCTTTCGACCCGTCGTTGGAGGAAAGCGCCTACATCGCCGGCAGCAAGCCCATGCATACGATGCTGCGCATTACTTTTCCCCTCGTGATACCCGCTTTCCTATCAACCTTGGTATTAAATTTTCTAAGAGGGCTGCGTTCCTTCGGGACCCCGGTGCTCCAAGGCAGCCCTGGTGGAATCAATGTCTTCGTGGCCAAGGTCTATGATTCAATAGCGCTGGAATTTAGTCCCGGACTGGCCACCGCTTACAGCTCTATTTTGATCTTTCTCTCGATCCTGTCGCTTCTGTTCTATGTCAGGACAACCCGCTTCTCCGAGCGATATGCGACGATTACGGGAAAGGGCTACAGAGTCAAGGTCATCGACATCGGGCCATGGAGGTATGTCACTTTTCTCGCCGTGTTTCTATATTTTTTGGTGGGCATTGCGATTCCATTCGTGGTTTTAATCGTCGTGTCGATGATTCCTTACTTCGACTATGAAACTTTCATGCTTTTTCCGACCAACGCAGTGGCAACGAACTACTACGCGGTGATGAGACATCCCAGTTTTATCGCTGGCCTATACAACTCGCTTACGCTCTCCGTCACCATCGCGCTGGTTACGGTGTTTACAGGTATCGTCATGGCTTTTACAGTTTACCGAACACGAGCCTACGGCACCAAGGTGTTTGAGTTTATCGGGACGCTACCATTGGCCTTTCCCCCGCTGGTTCTCTCGGTAGGATTGGTCATCATTATTCTGGGTACTCCGCTTTACAACACGCTTTGGGCGCTCGGCTTGGGCCTCTTCGTCGCCCATTTTCCCTATGCACTGAGAAACGCCTCAGGCGCCATCGTTAATATTCATAAAGAACTCGATGAGGCCGCCTGGGTTCATGGAGCAAAATGGAGACATGTTTTTTTCAAGGTTACGCTTCCCATTTTGAGGCCCTCTGTCGCAGGCGCACTGTTCTACATATTCATCGAGGCCGTGCGCAATATCGACGTCGCCGTTCTGCTCGTTGCGCCCGGAACCGAGTACGGACCCGTCACGCTCTTCGAATACTTCCGGCTGGGTCAGTGGGCAGAGGCCGCGGCCGGGGGGGTGATTTATTTAATTATCTTGATTATTGCCGTATCCATCGCTAAAGTTGCGTTCAAAATTAAGTTTAGCCTGTGAGGTCAGAAAATAAGAAGGGGGGAATGTTTATGCTGAAACGATCTTCTATGAGTGCTGGTATCACGCTGGGTGTGTTTTTCTTTCTCGGCGGGATTGGATGGCCGGCTGAAATGCCGGCTGCGAAGGAGTCAGGTAAAGATGTTAAGGGTCAAGCCCAAAAAGCGGCTCAGAAACAGGTGCAAAAAGCGGCACCCAGTGCTAATCCGACAGCGAACGCGGCCAAGGCTTTTGAAAAGGTAAGTCGGGAGCTTTATCCGAAGGCCCAGCAAGAAGGCAATCTGATCATTTACTCTGTCTGGGACGTGGAACATCTGCGCGCGATCACCGAGGCGTTTATGAAGAAATACCCCGGGATAAAGGCAACTTACTGGCAAGCGAGAAATCCGGAAATCGTCACCCGAGTTCTCACCGAGTTCCAGGGAGGGCAGGCGAGCGTCGATACCGTTCTTTCCGATAATGCGCCCGCGGTACTCCGCGCCGCCGGAGCCATGGCGAGCTACGACACGGTCCAGAAAGATGTCTTGGTTCTTCATGACCCAACGCTTCCGACGGTGAGCTTGCAGATCCAGGCGCTCACTTATAACACGAAGAAAATCAAACCCGCCGAGCTCCCCAAAAGCTGGGAGGATGTGGCCAATCCCCGGTTTAAAGGGCTCATCGCTCTCGATGACCCCATGAGAGCGGGGCCGCTCAGCTCCATGTTGGCGGCATTGAAAGAGCAATGGAAAAATGACGGGCGCTTTAATAACTTCCTCAAAGGTCTCAAGGCGTTGAACGTCCCGGTACACAAGAGTACCAGCGCGATGTTTCGGCTGCTGATCGCCGGAGAGTATAGCATCTGCATGCCCGCCTTACTGCACGATGTTATTCATGAGAAAGAAAAAGGAACGCCAGTGGACTACGTCAAAACCGTTGCGCCGGTAGTCTTCCCACGAGTCGCCGGTATTTATGGCAAGGCGCCGAATCCCAACGCAGCGAAGCTTTTCGCTGAGTGGCTCATTTCAGAAGAGGGCCAAAAAGCGATCGATGCCATTGGTAGGGAATCATCCCGCAAGGATTTTAGAGCTAAGACTTCCATAGAGTCGGCGTTCCCGAAGGGGACGAGGCCGCTGCCGGTTACCGACAAGCTCTACCTCGAGGATCCGAAGAAATGGCTGGATGCCCACGTTAAACCCATCTGGGAAGGTTAGTTGCGGACCCGTTAGGTTCCAAGGATGGGAGAATTCGAGGCCTCTCTTCCTCGAATTCTCCCATCCCTTATTTGCCATGGCGCCGCTGCTTCAGGCATTTTGTTGAGTTACCTGCTAACTTCCGAATCCATCTGCCGTAATACCGTCCTTTGTTTGATTCGACGCAGCTTTGCCGCAGCATTTTTGTAGGGACGAAGCCGCGCTCACCGCGGCCCGCGGAAATTGTGGAAAAGCGGGTTTTCGTGTGCTACCTTGAAAAACTTGAATACCGCGTTTCCGCGCCGGCGGGTGGGCATTTTTTAGCTTCTGCGGTACGGAGAGATGGCCGAGTGGTCTAAGGCGCACGCCTGCTAAGCGTGTGTACCTCAAAAGGGTACCGAGGGTTCAAATCCCTCTCTCTCCGCCATTCTTCGTGGCTCGTGATCGCGATTCGTGCTCGTAATCGAGATATCCAGTTCACGAGCACGAGGGACGAACACGATCACGGTGACGCGCCCGTAGCTCAATTGGACAGAGCACCAGACTACGGATCTGGGGGTTGGGGGTTCAAATCCCTCCGGGCGCGCCATATATTTTCGCACCCTTACAAATAGTCTAATCCTTTATCCGATTGCGCTATGACCAAACTGTGACCGGTCGATCCCGGTTCCTGCGGTTTGGCTTCTTCTACTATAGTCACGATACGATCAAGTGCCCGCTTGTTACCTCCGGGGACAAGGTGCCCGTAGGTGTCACCTACCGGATCTTCTGGCACTACGGCCTTGGCCAAAGTGAGATTATAATTCTTGCCATCACCCCCCACCCTTGAAACCTAAGCCATTGGCAACCAATGTGGTCAGATAAGACTGTGACGGTACGGCACCAACGTTAAGGTGGAGAGGAAAGTACGTTCCGTGAAATTGGTCACAGAAACGTCCTCTAACGACATTGAATGGGCGTAGAAAAGGAGAGTCGTCGATCGTGGGTCTCGCTCTGTTAGTTAGGCGGGTCTTGTGCTCTCTCGGAATCCGTTTCGCTGGTGAGGGACCCCAGCTGCGCGGGTACCAGCGGCTCGCGGTTGGACTGTTTTGAGCGAATCTCTTTTATCGTTTCTTCCAACGCAGCCGCCCGCTCCGGTGTGCTCGGGTGGGTCGCCCCCCAGCGCTCTTGGATGGCTCCCGGATTCTCCGCTCCCATTTTGCGCCAAAAGTCCGGTGCCTTAGAAACGTCAAATCCAGCGCGACTCACGAAATAGAGCCCCAGGTAATCGGCTTCCGACTCGAAGGCTTGCGAATAAGCGCCCGCTCCGACGTTGGCCCCCGCTCTCATCGCTGCTCCATGCGTCGGTACCCCGGCAGCAGCGGCGGCAATATCAAAGACGGCTCCGATGACTCCGCCCACAGCGCGATTGCTCTTTTTCCTGTCGATATGCCGCAGGGCGTTGTGCGCGAGTTCGTGCCCAAGGACCACTGCGAGTTCGTTGTCGTTGGCCGCAAATCGCAGCATGCCCGTGGGAATTATAAGCCTTTCGCCATCGGCTCCGGCGTTCACTTCGTTCTTTGTCTCTAAAACTATACTAAATCTGCACGCAAGCTTTGGAGTAATGGTGAAGGTGGCGTTTCCCTCGGGACGCTTGACCTCGATTTCCACCGGGTTCAGCCCTGCTTGCTCCATAATCCGTCGAGTCGGGAAATTAACTCGTTTTTCTTCTGAATAAGTAGGAAATCGTGCTCAGCTTGGGTAATCTCGCCCCGTTTTAGTCTTTCGGCTTGTAGTACCCAAAAAGCGTTTCCCTCTAGCTTTAATTCAACAATGTAACGCTTAAATTCCTCGTCGTATTGTGAATCGAGTTTTTCCAACTTCCGTTCCATCTCGGTTAAATGCCTATTAGACCTTTCGACACTATCTTCCCATGAATAACGGTGAGCTATCGAGGAACCACAGCCAATTAGGAAAACACAAAAGATCAGCGTTAGAAATCCTTTTATCACGGTTACCTCCTAGTCAATAGAAGCGCATAGCAAGGAATCAACCGTCTCGACCTAATAGCAATTGACGTAAAAAGTTGTTTGAAGATTCTGCCCGTAGCAGTTTGTAGGTGGCCGGTAGCTTCTTGCGTAAGCTTGACCATAAGCTTGCAACCCCGCAGCAAGGGCCAGGCCCGTATTTGCCAGAATCCTACGAACCGCAGCGTCCTGCTGCTCCGCTTTGATGGTATTATTTCGAAGGAGTACCGCCTCTTTCCTTGTTTGGTCGATCATCCAGGACCAAGCGTAATTGAACAGCGCCTTGTGCTCTTCCGGAGTGATTTCTTTAGCGTCTATGGCTTTGGCGAGGTGACGCGCTGCCGCAACCATATATTCTTCGTAAATTTTGAGAGTGAACCGTTTTCTAGCTTCTTCTTCATGCACCCGGACAACTACTTGGTGGGCGGGCAACCATCGCCATGTCCAGTCGTCCGTGTAAGGACTATTGGTGAATTTCCACAATCTGAATTCGCAACCGCGAAAAGGGTCCGACCCAGCGACCTTCGATGACATTTGTCGATTATACTCTTCGACGCTATTTGGGGACTTGGGGCACATGCTAGTCAGGTGCAATCTTGCCGCGATCCAAGCTTCGTCCTTTAGCTGTAGCTCTTTCTCAAATTGCACTTCTTCCCGCCGTGCAACCATCCCCGAACAAGCATTCATAAAGGCAGATGCAGCGATAACTATAATGAGAGTCCGCATAGTTCCCCCTAGTCTCTTATTGTAACTTTTGAATTCTCCTTGCCTTCAACATTCCTTGTAACGACCTCTGTTTTCCTCCGCCGCCATTTGACCACGCGCCGGATCAGGTAGAAGCCCGCACCCGGCACAGCCAACGTGATAAAACCAAAGCCGACAAAGAATTGGGTAAAGGTCATGGTTGGCGTCTCCCGGGCGATCACCCGCGAATCGTTTCGGAGATATTGGTTTGCGACCCGTTGAATGTCCTTGGGAGTTACCTTAGTGATCGACGCTTCGTGGTTGATTAGCCTACCGTTCGCTTTGATCTGAGGCAGACTTGAAATGTAATAACCCGCTAGGGCGCTGTTGGACTCGTAGCTTCGTGCCAGTTCCCATACAATTCGTTGCTTGACGGCCTCCAAATGCTCGGCTTCGATTCGCCCCTGCTTTAACTTTTCGATCTCCTCCTCAAGCAGAACCAACGCCCGATCCATCTTATCAAGATTGACATCAGCGCCTACCACGAAAATCCCATAATCGTGTTCACCGCCAAATGCCGATCCAGGCTGATATGACATCGCCTCTTTGACGCGGAATGTCTCGTAAAGGGCTCGGTCAGAGTATTTCCACAATACCCACAACGGATAGTAATTCGGCGAGGTTATTCCATCGATACGATAACCGATCCCCGCTTCGCCATCTGCGCCGACGAGGGGCCACAGGGTCCCAGTCACTTCCTTGGTTCCGGTCATATGGGGTGGCGTGACCAATTCACTTCCGTTGCCCGCTTTGGGTGGGAGTTTGCCAAAGGTGGATTTGATCTGCGATGCCACCTCATCCCTATCAAAGTTTCCCACAACGACAAGGGTCATGTTGGCAGGGACATAGTAGGCGTCATAGGCTTCTTTGACATCGGCTTCGATGATTCCCTCCGGCGTAATGAGCCCGGGGCAGATCACGCCCGTCCCGGGCAACAGCAGTTCCCTGGCTTTAACTCCCGCGCTTTTAAAGAGGCCATTTCGGTAAAGCCACCGAGTCAGTCCAAGATGTATGCCCCTTCGTTCCCTATAGATGACGGCGCGGGAGGATTCGATCGTTTGCGGCGTGATAACCGTATCGGTCATGATTTCGTGAAGTGTGTCAATCGCGACGGGTAAATGTTTGTCGAAAATATCAATCTGGTACCACGTCTGCGTCGTACTGGTAGATCCGTTCCACGATCCTCCATGATCCTCAATGACCCTTTTGAGTTCAGCCTCGCTGTGTTTGGAGGTTCCCATGAACAGCAGGTGCTCTAAAAAGTGCGGGGTCTCCCGCTTTTCACACGGGAAATGTCTTTGGCCCACGCCGACGACCAGACGAACAGCGACGTTTCGCGCATGGGTCCGCTTTTTAAGCACGACTTCGAATCCGTTCTCAAGTTTGAAATAGTCTACGTCGTAGAGGCCCGAGGGGCCGGATTCACCGGCAGAAATTTGTGGGGAAATACCCAGGAGGATGGTCAATAGGAGCAAGCCAATAAGCATGGCGTCGGTAACGAGCAAGCGGTGTGCCACCGAGCTGATTGTCAATAAAATCGTGGGTGCCGGTAGGGAGTATTCGGGCAAACCTGGCCGCTCGCGGCACAAAGTAGAACCAACTTTGTTTAGCAGCGGAGACTCATTGCTAAAACTGGTCTAATCTCACCAAATTTGTTCTACGTTACTTGGGAGTTTACGGCTAAATCTCGCAAGTTAGGGCACATCTGCATTTGGCATATAAGTTGCCATTCCCTCGTAACGCTTCATCTCGAACGAGCCAGAGGGAGAAAGGCCTCTGAGTGAAGGGTCCGATTGAAAAATCATGTGACGCATACCCTGTGAGATGTCTCCCACGATGTCATTGAAAAGTAGTGACGAAACATCAAAAGTGCTCCGCCTTGTCGAATACTTGACTCGACTTGCCTCCCTTCGCACCAAGATCATAAGAGACGTTACTGAGTATCAGAATGTGCTCTGGATCAAAGATGTTCCAAGACAGAAAGGTTGTTTCACGCAGGCGTGGGGATGTGATGAAGAAGTCGACTCGGATGTGTGGGTTGAGGTCCAAACCCGCCGTCAGCCGCAGCTTCCTACTGTTCCCTCCTTGTGCAAGGACTGGATCGATCAGGCGGCCATTCGAAACAAGAGCGATATTCCTGATCTTCTACCCCAAATAGTGAAGCAGGTTGAAAACCGTGCTTGGCAGAAGGAATCCGACCAGCCCGAGTTTATCACTCGCACCGAACGCCTTAGTGACCATCCTGAAGCTCAGAGGGCATGGGATCAATACGTTGAGGAATGCTGGTTGCCGTGGGTTGAAGCACATAACAACTGGGAGACTATCAACGACGTTTACTCTAAGCTCTTTGCAATCCATCAGGAACAACTCCGCCTTGGTGAAGAATACGAGCTAGTTCTTGCCCTCGGTCTTCTTACTTGGCAAACCCCGAGTGGCCAGCGCGTCCGCCGTCACTTGATTGTAGCAAACGCCGTCCTTGAGTTTGAGGCGCGTTTAGGAAAATTCACGCTTCGTCCACTGCCAGATGGCGTGAACGTTCGCCCTGAACTCGACATGTTGGACATCGAGGAGCAACCGGTACGTGCTGAGGAAACGGCGAAGTCTTCATTAGCCAACTCTGGGGATGATCCGTGGGATAGGGCTTGCATTGAAGGAGTCCTCCAAGCCATCGTGCATTCTATCGACGCACAAGGCGAATATGACAACAGACTGGAAGTGAAAAGTATCCGAGTATTGCCGACGCCCATTGTTGAGTACGCGCCTGCTCTTATCCTGCGAAAACGATCCACAAGAGGTCTTACTGAGACATTGAAACGAATAAAGGAAAGGATTGAGAACGGCGGGGATATTCCCGCTGAATTCGGTGGTCTCGCCGAAATTCCGCCGGGGAGCGACGTAAATGGCGTCGAATTGGAGAACGAGCCGGGTAAAACAAATCGCGGCTTCGACGGAGAACTATATTTTCCTAAACCGTCAAACGAAGAGCAACGGCGCATCGTAGAAAAAATCGGGACGGCTAGCGGTGTCCTTGTACAGGGGCCTCCCGGCACAGGAAAATCCCACACCATCGCAAATCTAATTTGCCACCTGCTTGCCACGGGGAAGCGCATACTCGTTACCGCGAAAACGCCACGGGCGCTTAAGGTCCTCGAAGAAGAACTACTTCCCACTGAATTCCGACCGCTGTGCATCAACTTACTTGGCAGCGGACTTGAGGACAAACGGTCGTTGGAGTCTAGCGTTGGGGGAATACTTCGCAAGAATGAGGAATGGAACGAAAGTAAGGAAACAGTAGTGCGTAACGAGCTTCAAAAAAGGTTGCGCAATTTACGCGAGGAGAAAGCCAAAGTTGAGCGACGGGTTCGTGATATTAGAGAATCCGAAACTCATTCACAGTCCGTCGCGGATGGTACGTATCGAGGAACCGCCGCACGAATAGCCGAGGCCGTCAACCAGGCCAGGAAGACATATGAATGGTTCTCGGATACCGCCCCTTTAGACAAAGCCTGTCCAATTTCTAATCGCGATCTACAGGGCGTTCTTGTGGCGTTACGCCGGTTTACGCCTGAAAAACGTCAAGAGCTAAGCCTTATATGTCCCGACTCGCTGACATCAAATGAAAGGTTTACGGGTCTCGTTAAGGACGAGAAGGAGGCAATTGATGAGGAGACCCGTTTGACAAGGGGGGCGGACGAGCGAATTGCCGAGCGTCTAACACGAATCGATGCCAGTGCGATCAAAACAATTCTTGATCCTCTTGCCGATTTCCAAAGCGAGCGCCGACGGCTCGGGGCGCTACCATATCCATGGATGCGTGATGTTTTGTGCGATGTGATGAGCGGTAATCTGTCCGTATGGCCCGAGCTTCATTGCATAACGAAAGACACAATTGGCTCTATCAGTCCCCTGGTTTCCGTGGCGGATGGAACCAGCATTGACCTTCCAGATAACGTCAACATAAGGACGCTCCTTGAAGACGTTTGCAAAGTGAAAGAACACATTGAAAATGGCGGAAACCTTGGATGGGGTCCGTTCCGCCCACGGGTGGTCAAAGAGCGCATTCATGTACTTAAGACAATTCGTGTAAGTGGACGTTTCTGCCGCGACCTTGACCAGTTGTCTGTTCTTGCAAATATACTGCGTGTTCGTGTCGAATGTGAAAAGGCATGGGGGTTCTGGCTAGGACGGTGCGAAAAAACAGAGGGACCCTATGCCTTACAACTTTCCGCTCTCAAGGTGCTGTGCGACGCCCTTGAAAGCGTTTTGTCACTCGACGAACTCATTCAGAGATGCCGCGAAAATCTACAGAAGTGTCCCTTGTTAAGTGAGCCAGTGTGGGCTGAGGAATCCCAAATTGACCAATTGATCACATCATGCAGCCTTGCGCTAGCACGTCAGAAAAAACGCTCCGCGACCAATGAAATATGGAGCACTGAAGCTCCACTGGCAACACTCGTTGCCAAAAACTCTGCCCATCCCGTAGTGGGGGAGTTGGTAGACGCAATTCGCAATCGCAACGTTGACGGGTACTCACACGCTGCAAATAAAGTACAGGTATTGGAGGAAAAACGTCGCCGCCTACAGGACATGGACGAATATATCTCGAACTTGCGCCGTGTTTTGCCAAAGCTTACGGAGGCAATGGAGCGAACATATGATGATGCTTGTTGGGAAAAGCGAATTGAAGAACTCGACGATGCTTGGCATTGGGCTCAAGCGAGATTCTGGGTTGAAGAATATATACGGAAGGAAGATACCTCTAGCTTGGCCAAGCGCGTAAGGCAGATTGAGGACGAGAGCAACGCCCTCGTCGCCAAACTGGCGTCGTCATATGCTTGGTCTTTTTGTTTTTCCCGACTAAATGATAGTCACCGCCGCCACATGGAAGCGTGGCGTAAGCATGTAAACTCCCTCACCAAAACGGGAAGGGGAAAACGCGACTTTAGATACAGGCAAGCAGCACAACGTAGTTTGAATGAATGTAAAGACGCGGTACCCGCATGGGTAATGCCTCTTCATCGCGTCTGGGATACAGTGGACCCAGCACCGGGCATGTTTGATGTCGTCATAGTTGACGAAGCGTCTCAATGCGGCTTTGAGGCTTTGCCACTGTTTTATTTAGGCCAAAAGGTAGTGATTGTTGGTGATGACAAGCAGATTAGTCCAAGTGGTGAATTCCAGGACACTACGCCCATTAATAAGTTGCTTGATGAATATCTTTCCGATTTCCAGTTTAAAGAATACTTCGATGTCAATGTCAGTCTGTTCGATCATGGTAAGCTTCGATACGGGACTCGGCGTATTACATTGCGGGAACATTTCCGGTGCATGCCCGAGATTATCCGCTTTAGCAATGACCTCTGCTATTTTGATACCCCCCTGATTCCACTCCGACAGTATGGACCTGATCGGTTGACCCCGATCGAGCATGTCTTTGTTAACAGCGGTTATCGCGAAGGCTCGACCAACCGCGCGGTGAATCGACCGGAAGCCGATGCCATTGTCAAAAAGATCGCCGAGTTATGTGACGACAAGCGGCGGTACTCGGGGAAAACGATGGGTGTCGTGGTTCTCCAAGGCGAAGCACAAGCGAGTTTGATCGAGGAACAATTGCTAGAACGATTGGGTGCGGAAGAGATAGGTCGGAGGCGTTTGGTCTGTGGGAATCCATATAGCTTCCAGGGCGACCAGCGTCACATTATGTTCCTGTCAATGGTTGCCGCCACCAATGAGCGAATTGGCCCGCTGACGAAACCAGCGGATGAGAGAAGGTTCAACGTCGCGGCAAGCCGTGCTCGTGATCAAATGTTTCTTTTTCATTCTGTAAGCAGCGAAGACCTCAGCGTATCATGTCTGAGACGGCGCTTGCTAGAATTCTTTCAAAACACGACGCCGTCGGAGATTGCAGGGATCGATCGTGAGGAACTGGAGCGTAGAGCAGTACAAGATAATCGGGTTATCATTAAACAGCCGGCACCCTTCGAAAGCTGGTTCGAGGTGGACGTCGCATTGGAGTTGGTAAGGAAAAACTTTCAAGTCAGTCCGCAGTTTGAAATAGCGGGCAAACGAATCGACCTTGTCATTGACGGCGGCAAGGCACGACTCGCGGTCGAGTGCGACGGCGATAACTGGCATGGGCCTGATCGATATGAAGAGGATATGCAGCGCCAGCGGCAACTGGAGCGTTGCGGTTGGGAATTCTTTCGGGTTCGAGAGTCGGCCTTCTATTCAAATAAGGAGGGCGCGTTGCTGAGTCTTTGGCGAGCGCTGGAAGAAAGAGGAATTTTCCCCGGAGCATCTGGAGAACATCAAAAGTCTGAACTCGATGAAGATGAGGAAGAGTACGATGAAGGCGAATATGCTGAAGTAGAGGGCGACGACGAGGAAGACGATCTTGATTCGCAATTTGCCGATAACTTCGGAGCTGCCGATAACTATTCTGCCAAGCGCGCACAAGAGGTGACCACATCGGAAATCCAGGATGTTATTATTAGGGTTCTGTCCAAATGTCCAAATCAATCCTGCACGATAAATTCAATAACCGCCCGCGTGCTTAAAGAGTTAGGAATCGTGACGCGAGGTAATCCCCGAATTGCGTTCGAAAGGCGAGTTATGCGTAGCCTTGGCATCCTTGAGAGCCAGGAACGCATAGAAAAGTACAAGGCTAAAAATAGACGGGTTAGGCTTCTTAAAGGACGGCCTCACCAGCCCACTCTCAGCGGATTGTTCAATACAAAATAGTCACCGGTTGAGTAGTCAAAGTAGTATAGGCTACGAGAAGGATGATGTTGTGGAGATCTTGTTGGCATTTGGGATAATCGTCGGCATCTTATTGGCCGTTATCTTTCTGGCCGTGTTGATAGGTATCGTCACCAGATCGGAAGCGCGAGCAGTACGGTACTGGAGTATTCATCCGTGGGATGTGTTCTGGCTTTCGTATGTGCCGGTTGATATGGGGATTCAATTCTTGAGGTACGACGGACCCATCGCTTACGTGCTTCTCGTTCCGGGAACATTGCTGACGGTCGCAAGTGCAATTCAGGGGCTTCGCGTGACATGGTTGCGCTCTAGACTACATGCGTTGCTAATTCTACTGAGTTTTTTTGCGTTCATGATTCTCGTTGGGTTGCCAGACCGGCTCGCAGTGGCACTCATCGCTTCGTCTTCCCTCATTTTTCTTTGGAGTCTCGCAGCGTGGTTGGCTGAGACCGTGTGTTTGCGGCAATCGAGGTCAGCGAACGGACGGACCGGCGGTTCATCCGATCAGTGGCACATCAAGTTAGACGCAATGTATATCGGTCGGACGCTTCTTTTCGCTGTATCGCCGCCGCTATGGCGGTGTTGTTTGTTGGCCTGGCTCCTTGCTCTCATTCCGGGTTATCTACTTTACTTCAGTGCTTCGGAGGCTCTCGCTTTCGCTGGTGTGAACTTTGATTGGCTGTACCCTCCATCCAAAGGCACCTCTTGGCCTCAGATATTCAACGGAGTGGTGGGTGTGCCCATCGTTGAAACTTTTGTTTTGGGGGCAGGATTGCGCGCAGTCTCCTTGTTTACCACGCGGACGATATTGGTAGCGGCTGTGACGGGCATTATTTGGGGTTGTCTACACGGGATCTTCGGTGCCTTATGGTTCTTTCCTAGCGCGTGGAGTTTCTTTGTCTTGTCGTGTGCATATCTCGCCTGGAGCGAAGTTTCGTCTAAACACGCGTTTATAGCGGCATACGTTCCACACGTGCTGACCAATCTGACAGCGTATTCGCCAGTTCTTATATGGATTTTAAAAGGGGCGTAACCTCTCCGTGGAGCGAGCAGTCACCGGGAAGGTCCGTTATTACCAGAGACCCAACCAAGCACAAGCCCTCGCGTGCCCAGTATGCGTAGGACCGTTCACCTCCTAGCCGGGTCAAGCTCCCATTGCGATCCAGGGGTTCACCCCTCCCCCCCGGGGGCCTGCCGTGGTGCATAGGGCACGGGATGGTCGCGCGCCAACCAGTTCTTGCTCCTGTCTGACGCCATAACCCGCGCTAACGGTACGCACGTTTTGGCCATGAGTCGTGGGGACCTTCCGCAATCCGGTGTAGATGCTGGTTGTTGACGTGGTCACAGTCTGGTCACCCCTCTTTGTAAGCTTCTAATTTGCCCAAGCTTTTTAGGTGCCCGGAAATAAGGTATCTGAGGGTAGGGCGTCTTAAGCCCGCGCGTTGCGCGTTGCCTTCCGTATCGGCTTGTCACATGATCCTAAAAAGATCAGTTGACGGGTGCTAATTCTGGAGTTGGAGGAGCTAGCGCCGAGAGAATTTTCGGTCTGAAGCGGGCGATTGTGATCAGAATATGCTCACAGACGAGATCCCAGACCGATTTCGTTTTCAACTGCTCCGCAGCACTTTTGAATCTGTTGATGAGCGCATGGATGCCTGCGAGCAACGACTTCGCTTTGTCGGCCTCGGCATGCTGAGGAGTAATGGTGAGCTGCTTTGCGCCGCTATGAGTGGTCTGGCGCGCCACCGAAGAAAGCAGAAATGGACGGCTCGTGATCGCTTCCAGGCGGGCTTTGGGATTTCCCAGCCGCACAAATAAGCTCCACCAGTTGTAGACCAAGGCCACCGCCAGTGCCGAGAGTCTACAGCGCGCCAGATCCTGGGTGGTAAACCCACCCCAGCCCCATTGGTTTTTAAGCTCATCAAATGTATTCTCGGCATCGCCCCGATCGCGATACAGCTGTGCGATGGTCAACAACTCATGGTTCAGATCAGTCACCAACACGGCGTACTCATAACGCTTGGCGGGAACGTTAGCCTCAACGAAACTCAGCACGCCCTGCGACTCATCGGCCAGTAGCGCTTCCCCTCTCAAGGGACGACGCAGCACCACCACCCGCCGAGCACGACTCCAACCGTCGAGCCTCAGTTCTCCCTCTTTGCCTTCCCAACCCTGTCCCGCTTTGTTCCAACCCTGCTCCCAAAAGAATAGAAATAGGGGTCAAATCTTTTGTTGACAGCGTAGAGCCTGCTATGATAGCGGCAAGTCATGGCACGACCGCTTCGCATTCAGTACCCGGGAGCCGTCTATCACGTCATGAACCGTGGCGGTTCTCGGCAAAAGATCTTCGCTGATAACCAGGACTACGAGGCCTTTGTGAAGACAGTCGGCGAAATCCACGAGCGCTGGGGAGTTGAAGTGTATGCTCACTGTCTTATGGGGAACCACTATCACCTCTGTTTGTGCACTCCTGAGGGTAATCTTTCCCGCGTCATGCGGCATTTGGACGGGCTGTACACTCAGCGATTCAATCGTCTTCGCCGCCGTGACGGGGCGCTTTTTCGAGGGCGCTACAAGGCCATTGTGGTGGATAAAGATGCCTATTTGGCAGAAGTGGTGCGCTATATTCATCTCAATCCAATAGGGGCGGGCTTGGTTCGGGAGCCTGAAGCTTATTTATGGAGCAGCCATCGGTTTTATCTACAGCGTAAGGAGGCTCCGAAATGGCTGCGGACCGAAGAGGTGATTGGCGAGTTTGAAAGCATCGGCGCGTTTCATGAATTTGTACTTGGGGGGAACGAAAAGAGGTTGGAGGAATTTTACAGAAAGGGGCGTCAGAGCCCGGTGCTGGGGGATGAAGGATTTCGGGAAAAGCTCAGTGAAAAGCCGCTGCGCGTGGATCGGGAGCATCCTCGTCATGAGCGGGCTGCGGTGAGGCCGTCGGTGAATAAAGTGTTACAGACTCTGGCGAGGGTATATGGAGTAAGTAGTCAAGATTTATTAAAAGGCAAGAGAGGGGAAGACAACGAGGCCAGGAAGGTGGGGATGTATTTGGTCAAGGAGCTATGCGATTTGACGCTACAGGAGATAGCGCGGCAGTTTGGGACGGGGAGCTATGGTTCGGTGGGATGGGCATGTCATCGAGTCAGGTCCAAGATGGAGTTGGACGCAAAGTTTCGAAAGCGGGTGGCCAGCATCCGTCAAGATTGCCAACATAAGATTTGAGCCGTTCGTCTTGCCGGTTCGATTGCGCTCAGGTTAAACTTAGCCCATGAGTGAGACCTTCGACAAAATCTGCGTCTTGGTTGAGCGCGGGGAGGTCAAAGTATCCGACCATGGTTACGACGAGATGTCGGATGAAGAAATCCTGGCTAGAGAAGTCTTAGCCGGTGTTGCTGAGGGCATTGTGGTGGAAGAGTATCCCTCGTATGCGAAGGGACCCTGTGTGCTGGTGCTGCAAAGGGATCTCAATCTCCGTCCAATCCATGTCGTTTGGGGAATTCCGAAGGGCCTGTCCTCGCCGGCGGTAGTTGTCACGGCCTACAGACCTCGTCCTGATTTGTGGTCCGAAGATTTCACGAGGAGGAAAACATGAGAAAGAGGCGGCACACAAAACTTGTGCATGAAGGACAGTACGTGGCAGAGGTTGAAGTTGAACTCATGGAAACGGACGAAGGTTGGTCTCCGTACTTGTCGCTGGAGGATGCATATAAACTCGACGATGTTCGTACAGCCTTACGTCGCGGAGATCTGAAAAGTGCAGCACGTTTAGGCCGCATATTCAGCCTTACTCCGGTGAACGCGTAACAGTTGGGCGGAGAACCATTTTGAAGCGGCTTTCGTGACCTGCCCGTTAGGCGTTCGATTTATACCGTCCAGGTTATCCCATGTCCACTCACAACGGCGTTTTCCATAGTGAGCAAACCGTGACCGGAACCACCCAAAACAAGGCGAATTGAGCTATAATATTGACTCCGGTTCTATCGGATGTAGAGATGTTTTCCTTGGCCGTTCACTTGAATGAGCTTAAAAATCACCTTCGGATCTGGGGGTTGGGGGTTCAAATCCCTCCGGGCGCGCCATATTGTTGCAGGAAAACTAGCGACGCCGTCAGCGGATATTGATAGTAAGCTAATCGGTTATACCCCAATGCAGCACAATGGTGTCCGGAGAGGTCGATTTCTGTCACCGTTGTACGGAGCGCTGCTTCTCGGCTTGATCGTGGGATGCAGCGGAGCCGCGCCAGTGGTTTCTGGAAGGAAAGCGGAACAGCCGCGTGGGTTTTTTGCCAATCTCGTGGATCAAGTCACGGAACGGGAATGTAATGTGATAAAGTTTACATGCCCTTACGGCTTCGGCTCCGCCGGCGAGCTCTGTGAGTGCGTCGACCCTAAAGGTATCGTTTTAAAGGGACTTACCATCAAATAGTAGCCTAGCCGCAACCATCCGCAGCTTGACTCTGTTACGATTACCCAATTGCGAACCTAGCGGCTCGCCGCGGACGTTTTTGTACAATTAGGGTAATATTTTGTCTTAATTTGTAAAATTTTTGAAAGCTCAATGTCTTGAAGTATCAAGTCTTCCTCCCGCTGCTATTTACGGCATGGTATTTGCCCAGCTTATTATGGAGGTATGGCCAAAGAGACCCGAAAAACCGTCCTTATCGTTGAAAAGCAGGCTAAATATAGACAGTTATTAGCTAAGCAAATGCTGTTTGCCGGATTGAACCCTTTGGTGGCCATTACGGGGGAAGGGGGCCTTAGAAAAGTGACCGAGCGGCGCCCGGATTTGATTTTACTGGAACTAGACCTTTCGGATATGGACGGTCTGGAGTTCGTGGCTACTCTGCGGCAACAGCCGGAATTAGACCGGATTCCTATTATCGCGATGAGCGGGATCGCGTTTATGAAGTTCCCTTGCCTCATGGAGGGATGCAACGCTTTTTTCAAAAAGCCGATAAAAATTATCGAATTAATGGCGCAAATCAGGAGATTCTTGTCTCAAGAAAGAAAGCCCACCAGAAAGTTGTAAAAATACTTCCGCTTGCCCCGCCTGCAGTCGCTAGCGAAATTTACTACGGATCACGAGCCATGCTCTGGAAAAGATCGACGAGTCAATAAACCCCTCGGCCATTGACGCCCAGCGGATTCTATTATAGCCATAGATCCGCTGATAATAGTTTATCCCCATAAGATTGGTCTTGACGCCAATGTCGGGGCAATGAGAAACTACTAATAGGTAGTCGTCGTTTCCCGGTGGGCGCCAGGAGGTAGAAATCAAACTCCCGGGCGGCGGGATCAGCGAGCATCGAGTTCGGTGAAAAGGAGGCTAGGGATTTATGTCTATCGTAACCGTGTCTCATCAGGCATTCACCGGCGGCAGTGAGATTGCTGAAAAGGCAGCCTCCCTGTTAGGTTACCGTTGTGTCAATCGTGAGGTGCTAATAGAGGCCAGCCAACGCTACGGGATTCCCGAGGCGAAATTCACCGAGGTCCTGGAAACTCAGGGCCATTGGTGGGAGCGTTGGCTGGAGAGCCTTCGACTTTATCGGATTACGTTGCAGGCGGCTATGTGTGAAGTCGCAAAGGACGGCAACCTCATATATCACGGTCGCGCAGGCCAGGAGCTTTTCCCCGGAATACTCCATGTGCTGAAAGTTCTGGTGGTTGGTTCCATGGATTTTCGCATCGAACAGGTGATGACGCGTCGAGGACTTGACCGTGACGGTGCGCGCCAGTTTGTCAAAGAGCTTGATCGAATTCGCAGTCGCAGGCTGCGAGCCGTTTTTGGGATTGAATGGCAGGATCCAGTCGGCTATGACCTGGTGATCAACGCTTCCCGTATACCTGTGGAGATGGCGGTGCACCTTATCACCGAGGCGGTAAGACGGCCAGAATACCAACCGACGGCGGAATCCGAAAAGGCCTTTCGCGATCTCATGGTCACTGCAAGAGTGCAGGCGGCCCTCATTACCGCGCCGAAAACCCGTAACGTCATCCTCAACGTACGAGGCGACGGCGGGCATGTAATGATCTCCGGAATCCTCGCGGATCCGGATTTGGAACAAGAAATCGTACGCGTCGCCAAAGGCGTTACCGGCGTTACAGAGGTCACCACCGACATCGAGCCGCCTCCCATCGAGTATATGCATCCGTAGCACAATTAAAACCTGACTGCCTATAGATCGGCCTACCACACCACGCCAGGTGCAGCTGAGTCCGGGAAGATTGGCTTATCAGCGCCGCTCGCGAGCTCTTATAAGCCGCCGCTCGCTCCCGGTCAATTTGTTTGCCCCCCTTTTTGTGTTATGTTGAAGCGCGTTTTATGGAAGATTTTCACACCCCAACGGAATCCGCGGACATCTCCTACATGGAGCGCGCGCTGGTGGAAGCCAGCGTGGCGGCCCAAATGGGGGAGGTGCCCGTGGGCGCCGTGATAGTCTATAGCGGGGAAATTATAGGCCGCGGCCGCAACCGAAGAGAGGAGCTGCAAAACCCGCTCTGCCATGCGGAAATTTCGGCAATCGAGGAGGCTTCACGCGCGCTCGGTAGTTGGCGCTTAGCCGAATGTGATATTTTCGTAACCCTCGAGCCCTGTGTCATGTGCATGGGAGCTATATTGCAAGCTCGTTTGCGGCGGCTCGTTTTTGGCTGCCTTGATGCCAAAGCCGGAGCCGCAGAGTCATTGTATCGCCTGGGCGAGGATGCAAGGCTCAATCATCGCCTGCCGACGAGCGGCGGGGTGTTGGCGGAAGAGTGTGCCGCGCTGCTAGCGAATTTTTTTAGCCGGTTGAGGCGTGAAAAATCATCGACCGAAACGCGGAGAGGTGGCCGAGCCCGGCTGAAGGCGCTTGACTCGAAATCAAGTTTACCCACTGGGTAACGGGGGTTCAAATCCCTCCCTCTCCGCCAAAAACCTCCGGTTCGGTTTCAAAGGATTCCGCCTCTTTGTCCTTCCCCTTTAAGCAGCCAAGGACACCGCGCGTGGCCGGGCGGGTACCTTGCTCTCAAGGGAGCAGGGCGTATCGGATATTCGTAAGATGATTTATTTGTCATTAAGGCCCATCCTAGCCAAAGCGGGGCACGACCGGGATTCGAGGAAAATCAACCGCTCCTGGATGCTCGGTTGACCCTGGGCTGATCCTTCCACGCCCCTGTGGTGGATTCACCGGCATAATGTCCCAGACGCTACTGAATCAGCTTGTTAGCTTCGCTTCCGGGGCACTAAATATCGGACGCGACGGCGATGCAATGGGCCGCCGGAAGCTCAATTGATACCGGCTGGCCTTCGCGTAGCTTGACGGATGGGTGGTGCCGGGCATGAATGATTTCTCCTCCCACGTTGATTTGACAATCAACGTAGTCGCCTGAAAATACGGTCAGAGCAATGATGCCTTGAACGATGTTGACGCCTTCCTTCTTTTCCTCGTGCAGGACGACATACACCGGATGAATCGTCAGAAGGACCGGCTGGCCCGCCCCGACTTCGTCACTCTTGGTGCATTGGAGCTTGCCTAGGGTCGTTGCCACCGCCCAAGTGGTGTCTCGGTCCCGGATGAGTGTTCCGGGTATCAAGTTTGTCGATCCCATAAAACCGGCGACAAAGCTACCACTCGGCTGAAGGTGTACCTCACGCGGAGAATCGAGCTGAACGATTCGCCCGGCGCGGATAACCGCAACCCGGTTCGACATGGAGAGCGCTTCGACCTGATCGTGGGTGACGTAAAGCGTTGTAACCTGGATCCGCCGTTGCAACTCGCGCAGCTCGATGCGCATCTCCGCGCGCAGTTTGGCGTCCAGATTCGACAGCGGCTCGTCGAGCAGCAACACTTTGGGCTCGCAAACCAGGGCGCGTGCCAGCGCCAAGCGCTGCTGCTGCCCACCGGAGAGCTGGGCGCCATGGCGTGACTCCAGGCCGGTTAGACGAACCAAGTCGAGCGCTTTGCGCACACGTTGCGGGATCTCCGAGCGGGGAAACGCCGAAGATCCCTGACGCAGGGGGAAGGCGACGTTATCAAACACAGTCATGTGCGGCCAGATAGCATAGGACTGAAAAACCATCCCTGCGGCGCGTTTTTCAGGTGGGATATTGATCCCTTCTTCCGAGGAAAAAACGGTCTTTTGCCCGAGTTGAATCCAACCCCCGTCGGGCCGTTCCAAACCCGCCACGCAACGGAGAATACTGGTCTTGCCACAGCCGCTGGGCCCCAGGAGCGTAAAAAACTCTCCCTCAGCCACGTCAAAGGACACGTCGCGTACGGCCTCCACTTTTTCATGCGCCGTAGGATAGAATTTTTCGAGGTGCCTGACGCGGATCATTGGGGGTATGCGTGGCTGTGCCGGTAATTCGAAACGCCGCGTCTCACCTCAGCGGTAAATTCGCAGGTGCCTTGCTCGATCAAGAGCTCGTGCTTGGGCACGCCGCTAATTTACCTATACTATTAATCGGACTTTCGCAATTTTCGAGCGCCCGGCGAGGCCGCCGGATGTCGGCTGTCGCGGCACAGGATGCGCTCCGCAGCGGCGAGGATCGGTGCGTATTTTATCGATTTGGGAAAGAATCCAAGCTAATTGGGTTTTTTCAGATCTAGCGACCAGGCGCCGCGATCATCGAAGACCGCTTCCTTAAAAAGGGTATCGTAGAATACTTCGATCATCTCTCCGTTGCCGCGCATTTTGGCGACCGTGAGAGAGGCCCAAATTTCACGCCACGGAATCAATTTCATGCCATTATACTCGCTGCCCGAGCGGAGCAGGTCCGCCAGTTCAGCAGGTTGGCTCTCTTCATTGGCGGTGGGCCGCAGCTCGAGTACCTTGGCGGGGATACGTCCTTTGTTGCTCGATTGGGTCATCAAGAGTCCTCGACTTCGAAGTGTAAAATTTCTGAACAGTTAGCGATCCCTCAAATCATTATTGGTCGATCGCGAAAAAAACAAAGCAATCAAAGTGCCACCATTCACAATCGTGATAGTTCAAATACTTACGATACGAAAAGGGAGCACCGCTGGCGGCGATTTGTTAGTTCGCTTTACAGTCGTTAGAACGCGGCCTCAGGGCTTTCGAAGGGGCTGAAAAAAACCCGTCGCTATTCACCACTTACAAATACTCATGCAATTTGTCGGGGCCCTTTCCGAGTGTAAATCGATTAAACAACGAGAACAAAAATGGCTAACTGTTTTTGCCTAGCGGCGCGGTCATTTGTAGAAAAGAAATCTACACTGTGGTAGCTTCAAGTGACTTGATCGCCATAGGTTGCAAGGTGAAGTTTTTCGGGAGAGGTGACCGAGCGGTTGAAGGTGCACGACTGGAAATCGTGTGTGCCCCTAATAAGGGTACCGGGGGTTCGAATCCCCCCCTCTCCGCCAAGTAGCAATCCCGAGTCATGGGGGCTGAGTCCTGAGTTTTTGCAATTGGCGGTACTCCTTATTAAACGCTTAGAGTTAAGTTGTCGGGATGTCGATTGCTGATAGTTAGGTCCCGTGCAAGGCGGACCCGTGAACCCCGTCAGGTCCGGAAGGAAGCAGCGGTAACGGTGTATCCCCTGTGCCACGGGGTAGCCTGGCTGTCAGCAATGGGCATCCCAAAGCCTCCCTATGGTCGGCATTGCAGATTTCAGATCTCAGAGTGCTGCATTTGCAATTTGAGATTTGAAATTTGACCTTCCCGAAGGGATCATATGTCGTATCAAGTTGTTGCGCGAAAATGGCGGCCGCAGACCTTTGAAGACGTTGCGGGACAGGGACATATCACCCGCACGTTGCAGAACGCGATACGAAGCAATCGTATTGCCCATGCTTATCTTTTTACCGGCGTGCGCGGGGTAGGTAAAACCACGGCTGCACGGATTCTCGCCAAGGCTCTTAACTGTGAGCAGGGATTAACACCGACCCCTTGCAACCAATGCAGTCATTGCGTGGAAATCACCCAGGGTAACAGCATCGACGTACTCGAAATCGACGGCGCCTCAAATCGCGGCATCGATGAGGTGCGCCAGATCATTGAGAATGTGCGCTACCAGCCGGCCAAATGCCGCTTCAAAATTTACATCATTGACGAAGTGCACCAAGTCACCAAGGACGCGTTCAACGCTCTGCTGAAAACTCTCGAAGAGCCGCCGCCGGCCGTCAAGTTTGTTCTCGCCACCACCGAGCCCCATCGCCTGCCGGAAACGATACTCTCGCGTTGCCAGCGGTATGATTTTCGCCGCATCGCTCTGCGGGAAATCATTCTGCGACTCGATGAGATCGCCGAGCGAGAGGGATTGAGCCTCACGGAAGGAGCGTTGATGCTGCTGGCGCGGGAGGCGGATGGCAGCATGCGAGATGCCCAATCCTTGTTGGAACAGGTTCTGGCTTGGGCGGAGCCCGATGACGGCAAAGCGGGCAAAGCCCAAGTCGGTGAGGCGCTGCTTCAGGAGATCTTTGGTTTAGCGCCGCGACGGATCTTACACGAAATCTCGGCCGCGGTGATTCAAGGCGACGCCAAACGGTGTCTAGAGCTTGTGGGTGAGGTGGTCTCTCAGGGGTGGGATATCGGCAAAATGTCCCGTGATCTGGTGGAGCACTTTCGTAATCTCCTTGTAGTGCGCTTAACCTTGGATAAGACAGGCACCGCGGCTGCGAAGTCGCAGCCAGAGCATGTTGGCGACCAGTTGCTGGACCTTACGGATCAAGAAATCGAGGATTTAATGGGTCAGATCCAAGAGCTCTCGCTGGAGACTCTGTTGGATTATTTTGACTTCATGTCCCAAGGAGATGAAGAGATAGCCCGCTCCGCGACACCGCGATTTCTTTTGGAGACGGTGTTGACCCGCCTCGCGATTTTGCCCCAGAGCTTGCCGTTGGCGGATTTAGTGGACCGTTTGGATAGACTGGAGGAGAGGATATCCGGTCCGACAAAGGTCGCCATTGCGAGAGAGCTCCCGGTGGGGTCGTCACCGGTCACCGCGAGCCCGCAAGATAACAGAGTTAACCCCGGTTCGCATCATGAGACGTCTTGGCGAGGCTTCATCGACTACATCGGCAAGCAAAAAAAGCTTTTAGCTTCGCACCTCGAATCGGCTATCGCACTGGAGGTTCCCCCGGGACGGCTAAAGATAGGCGTCGCCGAACGGCATCATTTGAGCTACCTCCAGGACTCGGAGAATCTTTTGGCGCTGAAGAGTTTGGCCAGTCGTTATTATTCCGAAGATGTGGCCATCGAAATTACTGCCATGGCTGCCGACACCGAATCGAAAGGCAACTTGGTGATATCGCAGGGGGCGGTGAATCCGACGGAAGATCATGGTCAAACAGTTAATGAAGTATTACGGATAATGGGCGGTTCGATCAGGAGCGGCAGAACGGAGAACGGTTAAACTCGGATTCCTCATTCGCAATGGACGCAAAGTGCGAGGAGCGAACCTTTTGTAGCGAAGCCGATGGGCCTCTGCCTCAAAGCGGACATTGATCCTGGGGAACCCAGGTTAAACTGACTACATTGGCGGTGGCACAGGTAAGTCGGAACGAAGAAGCAAGGAGGACTACATGGCGCAAGGGATAGGCGGGATGGGCAATCTTTTGAAACAGGCCCAGGAAATGCAGGCCCGTATGGCTAAAATCCAGGAAGAGCTGGCGCAAAAAACCGTAGAAGGATCGGCGGGAGGCGGCATGGTACAGGTCACGGTTAACGGCCAAATGAATTTCTCACGCGTGAAAATAGATCCTGCTGTCATTAATGCTGAGGAAAAAGAGATGTTGGAGGATTTAATCATCGCAGCGGTAAACGATGGCCTGCGCAAAGCTCGCGACCTGGCCTCCACCGAGATGAGCAAGATCACAGGCGGATTGAAAATTCCGGGCCTCATGCCATGATCCGATTCGTCACTCTACATTCGAGATCGAATCCAGAAGCGGTGCGGCAGAATCCAATATGAACAGTTTCCCCGCTCCATTGGCACGCGTCATTCAAGAGTTGTCCAAACTTCCGGGTATTGGGGAAAAAACCGCGGCCCGCCTGGCGTTTCATTTGCTCAAGGGTAAGAAGGAGGATGTGCTCAGTCTCTCATCCAGCATCGGTAAATTACGGGAGGAAATCGGATTTTGCCGCTGTTGTTTTGGATTCAGCGCGGTCAATGCCGAAAGCGAAGAAGTATCCCTTTGCGTGATTTGCTCCGATTTCGCAAGAGAAAAAGACAAGATTTGTGTCGTCGAGGAACCGGCGGATCTAATCGCGGTGGAAAGGACCGAGGAGTTCAAAGGCTTGTATCACGTGCTGCATGGGACGATATCGCCGCTGGAAGGGGTGGGCCCCGATGCTTTGCGCATCAAGGAATTGCTCGGGCGCCTGCAAGGAGGCACCGTGCGGGAAGTCATTGTCGCGACCAATCCGACGATGGATGGCGAGGCCACCGCGCTCTATTTATCCAAGGTGATCAAGCCTCTAGGCGTTAAGGTAACGCGGATCGCCCGTGGGTTACCCATGGGCGGCGACCTGGAATACGCGGACGTGGTAACGCTCGGAAAAGCCTTGGAGGGACGAAGAGAATTCTAGGAAGGTTAATATGCGTGGAGCACTTTCCTATATTCTTACGGTTTTACTCCTCTCGGGCTGCTTTTACATGGGTCGGGACTTCTCGGCGGCGCCAGTGAGAAAGATCGAAAACGGCGTGACGACGCAAAGGGAGATTTTCAGTTATTTCGGGGAGCCGATGCGCAAAGGACTCGAAAACGGAATGGAAACCTGGACCTATTCGTATACTTACTATGAATTGGGTCAGTTGCGGGACCAGAAAGATCTCTATGTTGTATTCAACAAGGACAATACCGTCAGGAGCTATAGCTTTACGGCAAAATAAGGGCCCGTTTCTCTATTAGAGCCGATCGTCGCGCTCCAATCGATAACCCCCGGTGTCAGATCTCCATGTACGCGGCGATGAGTTGTTGCACTCGGTCGCGGATATCGTCGCGCACCTCCCTGAAGATCGTCAGCAACTCCTCCGGGGCTCCCTTGACTGCTGCTGGATCGCGCAGCGGCCAGTGAAGCGTTTCCGTTCGCGGCGGTAATACTGGACAATGCTCCGCCGCTTCGCCGCAAAGAGTGATCATCAAGTCGAGGCGATCAACCGGGATGGAGTCCAGCCCCTTTGAGTGTTGGGTGGAAATATCAATGCCGACTTCCTTCATCACTTGAATCGCGAGGGGATGGATACCTTTGGGGTTAGTGCCGGCGCTATAGATCTCACCGCCATAGGGTGCGAGATGACGGGCGAAGCCCTCGGCGATCTGACTGCGGCAGGAGTTGCCGGTGCATATGAATAGTATCGCCTTGGGGCGCCCGAGTCGCGCTAGCGCCGGGAGCCGCACGCGAACGGTTGTGCCCTTTTGCAAGATGCTTTCGATTTTCAACTCACCTCCATGAGCCTGGGCGATATGTTTAACGATCGCAAGCCCCAACCCCGTGCCCCCCACATCCCGCGACCGTGCCTTGTCGACGCGGTAAAAGCGTTCGGTGAGCCGCGGCAGCTCTTTCTGTGAAATCCCAGGGCCCGTGTCGGAAACGGCGATTTCAACTCGACGCTCATCGCCGCGTGAGGTCACAAGGTTTGACGCCGTAATGACCACCTGTCCTCCGCCGGGAGTGTATTTGACGGCGTTATCGACCAAATTAATGAACAGCTGCTGTAGTCGGTCGAGGTCCCCCAGAAGGAACGGCAGCCCCGGCTCGACGACTCGTTGCAATGCGACATTTTTCTTGTTTGCCGAGTCCCGAAAAACCTCGAGCACTCCCTTAAGCAGCTGGTCGACGGCTACGGCACCAAGAGCAATGCGCGCCTTGCCCGACTCCAAGTCGGATAGCGTGAGAAGATCCTCCGTGAGCCGGCCGAGTCTTTCGGAGTGGCGCTCGATGATTTGGAGAAACCGCTCGGTATCCTTAGGGTCGGCGGGGGAGCCGCGAAGTAAGGTCTCGACGTAACCGCGTATCGCCGTCAAAGGGGTGCGAATCTCGTGGGAAACGTTTGCGACAAAGTCGGACCGGATGCTTTCCAGGCGTTTGATTTCGCTGATATCGTGAAAGACCAAAACGGAGCCTAATAGCTTTCCCTGGGCGTCATTAAGGCTCGCGGCGTTGACCTGGAACCAACCCCCTGCCCCCAGCTCAACTTCTTTGCGATAGCTCTTGCGCGAAAAATCGAAGGCCATCACCTCCTCAATCATGCGGCGCATCTCCGGATGACGGGAAAGCTCCAAGACCGAAATTCCGTGAATTTCGCGATCCGCAGCGACATGAAACATCGCCTTGGCTTGCTCGTTGACCAGCAAAATCTGACCTTTGGGCGCCAAGACTAAAACGCCTTCGATCATGCAGCGTAAAATAGAATCCACTTTGTCTTTCTCTGCGATCATCTGCCGAACGTTGTCGCTCAGTTTGGCGCTCATATCGTTCAGGTGTTGTTCCAGAAGATTGATTTCATCTTGGCCCGATTGGGGAAAAAACATCTGGGGAAAGGACCCACCCGCGACGTCGCGGGAGAATTCTACGAGTCGGCGAACGCGGCGCGTTAAATGGCGGGAGTAAGCGTAAGCCAGAAACAAACCCACTCCCGAGGCTGCGAGCAAGCCAAAGAGCAAGGTTGGGCGTAATGAACTCGTGACATTTTCGACCTTGCTTAGGGGAACGGCGACGCGAATGATTCTTTGACCGACCCCATCTCTGTGAAGAAAGGCGCGATAAAGCAATTCGTTACCTACGGTGGTGCTGTATCGCACCGATGAGCCTCGGCCCCGAGTGGTGGCCTCGATGACTTCAGGACGGCTGGCGTGGTTTTCCATTGCGGACGATGGCTCTGCGGAATCGCCAAGCACGCGTCCATCCGGCGCGATAACCGTGATCCGCGCCCCCAGTTGCCTGGAGAGATCCTGACAAATCGTATCCAGCGCGACTCCCTCCAGTTGATATGGCAAAGCGCGGCTCAAGAGCCGCACCTCGTGATCCAACCTTTCGCCCAGGGTAAATAGGTAAAGATTTCTTAGGACGGCACTGGAGTAAAAATAAAAGCTTGCGAAGAGCAGGCCAACGATGGTCAAATAGGTAAGAAAAGCCTTAAAGACGAGGCTATGACTCCAAAGCTTTTTCATTGAACTTATAGCCGACTCCACGAAGCGTCAGAATCCATATTGGCTTGCGATCGTCATTTTCCACCGCTTTTCTTAGTCGGCGGATGTGCACGTCAACCGTCCTCGGAGTGACAAAAGTTTCTCCTCCCCAAACTCTATCTAGAAGTTGATCTCGGCTTAGCACGCGGTTCGGATTCTGGACCATGAAGCGTAGCAGCTCAAACTCCTTCAGGGTAAGTTTTACTGGCTTTTCTCCCACGAAGACCTCATAAGTCGTGAAGTCGATTATCAGGGGTCCTTTTTTATACACTGGCATGGGGTCGGTTGTGGAAGCGAATTCGGCGCGCCGGAGAATAGCGCGGACCCGAGCCACCATCTCTCGTGGGCTGAACGGCTTCGGTAAGTAATCATCCGCGCCCATTTCCAGGCCTAGAACCTTGTCGGCTTCTCCCGCCTTGGCTGTGAGCATAAGGATGGGTAGCGGGGCCGTTTCGGGGCGTTGCCGGAGAATCTTGCAGAGTTCCAAACCCGAAAGTCCCGGGAGCATCAAGTCGAGAATAATGAGACCGGGCTTGTGGCGCTGTAGGACCTTTAGCGCGTGTTCGCCGTCTTCGACCGCTAATACTTTGAAGCGCTCTTGGGCAAGATTGTATTGGATCAATTTGCGGATATCGGGTTCGTCTTCAACGACCAAGATCATTTGATCCGAGGCTGTCATGAGGAACTAGATGGATGGTGGCAGTTCTTTGACATGCCGAATGCTCTTGCCCTTGACCATGAATATCACCATTTCAGAGATGTTGGTGGCGTGATCCGCGATGCGCTCAAGGTACTTGGAAATCGAACTGATCTTAATCGCCCGATTGATGGTGTGGGGGTCTTCGATCATAAAGGTCACCACTTCGCGGAAGATCTGGCTGTTCAGTTGATCGACCTCTTCATCGTTGTTACAGACTTTGAGGGCGAGGACGGTGTCCTCGCGAACGAACGCATCGAGGCTTTCGCGAATCATCCTCTGGGAGATCAGCGCCATTCGGGGTATGTCGATGTAGGGTTTGAGTTGCGGTTCCTGGTTTAATTCCACAGCGCGCTCGCAGATGTTGACCGCCATATCGCCGATGCGTTCCAGATCCGTGGTGATTTTAAGGCCTGTGGTGATAAAACGAAGGTCCCGGCCCGCCGGTTGATGGAGGGCGAGCAACCGAATGCAGAGGTCGTCGATATCGACGTCGAGACGATTAACTTCGTGGTCGCGCTCAATGATCATTTCAGCCAGTTCGGAGTCTCGATCCACGAGAGATCTAACGGCTTTTTGAATTTGATCTTCAACGAGGCCACCCATATAGAGGATTTCCTCGCGCAGCTTCTTGAGCTCTTCTTCGTATCTTTTATCCGTGTGCTCGGCTTGCATTGGCCCCCTCCTCTAACCGAACCGCCCTGTTATATAGTCTTCGGTCTGGCGCTTGTCGGGGGACGTGAAAAGCTTCGCTGTATCCCCAAATTCTATCAACTCACCCAGGTAAAAGAACGCGGTACGGTCGGACACTCGGGCCGCCTGCTGCATGTTGTGGGTAACGATTACGATGGTAAAGGCATTCTTCAGTTCGTGAATAAGCTCTTCTATCTTGGCCGTGGAGATGGGATCGAGAGCCGAGCAGGGCTCATCCATCAGCACGATTTCCGGTTCTACCGCTAACGCGCGGGCGATACAGAGCCGCTGCTGCTGGCCGCCCGAAAGTTCAGCCGCGCTCTTGTGGAGGTTGTCTTTGACTTCGTCCCAGAGCGCCGCTCGCCTCAGGTTTGTTTCCACGACTTCGTCCAGAAGCGCACGATTGTTTACCCCCACGATGCGGAGTCCATAAACAATGTTCTCATAAATGCTTTTCGGGAATGGATTCCATTTTTGGAAAATCATACCGACGCGCCGCCGTAGAGTGATGACATCGCATGATGGATTGTATATATTTGCTCCGTTGATTGTAATCTTCCCCTCGAGCCTGACATTGGCTATTAGGTCGTTCATCCGATTCAAGCAGCGCAGCAACGTCGTCTTACCGCACCCAGAGGGCCCGATGAAAGCGGTCGCCATTTTTTCAGGAATGTCAACGCTGATTCCTTTCAAGGCGTGCGTGGATCCATAGTAAAAATCGATATTTTCAACTCGAATGATGGACCTTTGCAGCGCCTGATTTTGAATATTTTCGGTGTTCGGTTGAGCCACTTTTTTCGATATCTTGATTATAGGTTTTTCTATACGTTCTTCCAGCTGCATCTTACCTCCCCTGGCAAGGTTAATCCAGTCGGTTTTTCCCCTGGCTACCATTTGATTCGTTTTCTGAATCGGTAACGACAATAAATCGCGATGCCGTTCATGATCAAGGTCATGAGCATCAGAACAAGCCCGGCAGCGGCGGCGTTCAGATGAAACTCCTGCTGGGGCCGCGATGTCCAGTTAAACATCTGAATCGGCATCACGGTAAAAGGCGACATGAGCCATTCAAACGAGAAAAAGGGGAATTGAGCCGTAACGGGCGGCCCCGGCAAGAAGGCGATAAATGTCAACGCCCCGATAGTGATGAGAGGGGCCGTTTCGCCTATGGCGCGGGATAAGGCTATGATGACTCCGGTTAGTATGCCTCCCGTCGAGTAGGGAAGCACATGGTCCCTGGTCGTGCGCCACTTTGTCGCTCCGAGGGCGTAAGCGGCCTCTCGCATGCTGCCGGGAACGGCTCTGACCGACTCGCGGGTTGCGACTATGACAATCGGCAGAATGAGGAGGGCGAGAGTGAGGCCCGCCGATAGAATGCTCTGACCCAGCCTGAACTGGTAAACGAAAAGCCCGAGGGCCATGAGACCGTAAACGATCGAAGGCACTCCAGCAAGGTTGGCGATGTTGATTTCAATTAGGGCCGTTAACCAGTTCCTGGGCGCGTACTCCTCGAGGTAGACGCCTGCAGCCACTCCCATAGGCACCGCGGCTAGCGCCGTGACAAGCATAACCAGGCTGGTTCCCACCCAAGCCGAAAGAATTCCTGCTTGTTGCGGAAAGCGGGATGGGAAAGACGTCAGAAAAATCCATGTCAGTCGCGGCGCGCCATCCGCTGCAAGATCCACGATAAGCGCCGTAAGGGTAACCATTCCCACGAATGTCGAGATCAATCCGATAACAGCAAAGGCGACATCGGCGAGTTTGCGGCGTGCGATTCTTTTTTCTATATCCTTCATTCAATAGATCTCCCGGTAGCGTTTGCGGAGCAGATAGCCGGCGACGTTAAAAACCAGTGTCATGACCATGAGCGTCAACCCGGCGGCAAAGATACTCTGATAGGCGATGGTCCCGTGGGGCAGGTCGCCGAGGCTAACCTGAACGATGTACGCTGTGATCGTAGCGGCACCTTCCATCGGGTTAAGCGTCAAGTTGGGTTGTTGTCCGGCGGCGATGGCGACGACCATAGTCTCTCCCACTGCGCGTGAAAATCCCAATACATAAGCGGATGCGATCCCCGAAAACGCCGCGGGCATCAAGACCCTCACCGCTGTCTGCAAGCGCGTCGCCCCCATGGCATAAGATCCCTCCCGGATGTGAATGGGTACCGCCTTTACAGCGTCCTCGCTTAGCGAGCTAACGTAAGGGATAATCATAGTGCCGATCACGATGCCCGCGCTCAGCATGTTAAAGCCAGGGAGATCGGGAAATAACGTCTGCAGGATTGGGGTGACGAACAAGAAGGCGAAATAACCAAAGACAACCGTCGGCACCGCACTCAACAACTCAAGGATTGGTTTTAAAATTTCTCGCACCCGGAGGTTGGCGTACTCGCTGAGATAAATGGCGATGGTGGTGCCGATGGGAAGAGCCACCAACAAGGCGACACCGGACGTCACCACAGTTCCGGCCACCAGAGGCATGATTCCGTATCGGGGATTTTCAAATAACACGGTCCACTGTGTGTCCGTGAGGAAGTCCCAGAGGGAGACATGCTCGAAAAAATGGAAGGACTCGAACAGCAAAGTCCAGACAATGCCGAGGGTGACGGCGATGGAAGAAAGGGCCGCGAGAAACATGGCGAATTCAATGAGACGTTCCTTCAGGCGACTCCATGTCCAACGGGCTGCAAAACCTCCGCCGAAAGCCCGTTCTCGTGTATAGGTCGTAGCCATTTGGGGGTTCTTCGCCATGTTCCTCGCCTTTTCTTGGCGTCCGCCGACCGAAGGGGACCCGATTTTGGGTGCCCTTCGGCAATCCAGAGAGCCTTTCTACTTCGCTTCGCGCTTTAACAGTTCCTCGATGCTGACTCCAACTTCAGGTTTGCCGCCGAACACGGTTCCAGCTTCGCCTTTCTGGAATCGCTGCGTGGCGAGACCGTAGGCTTTGGCAGGAAGCGCTACGTATTTAACCTGCTTCACCAGGGTCGGCGCGTGGTTGAGGTAGAACTCAACGAATTCTTTGACATCAGGTTTGGCTGCTGATTTCTTGCTTACGTAGATGAAGATGGGCCGAGAGAGAGGCTGGTATGTCCCATTTTCGACGGCGCTCGGAGATGGTAGGACTCCCCCTTTACCATTATCAATGGATACGGCCTTGAGTCTCTTCTGGTTCTCCGCGTAATAAGCAAAGCCAAAATAACCGAGCGCGTTCCTGTCGGTTGAGACTCCCTGCACCAACACATTGTCGTCTTCGCTGGCGGTGAAGTCGCCACGGCTGGACTTGGACTTTCCGACGATGGCTTCGGTGAAATACTCGAAGGTTCCCGAGTCAGCCCCGGGCCCGAACAGTTTGAGGGGAGCATTGGGCCAGTTCGCTCGAATTTGATTCCAGCTCAAAACCTTGCCCTGCGCCGAAGGTTCCCACATCCTTTTTAGGTCGGCAACGTTCATGGTCGCAGCCCATTCGTTTTTCGGATTGATGACTACCGTGAGGGCGTCAAAGGCTACGGGCAACTCGATATATTGAATTCCGGCCTCTTTACAATCGGCGGTCTCTTTTGCGGTGATGGGCCGTGAGGCGTCGCTAATATCGGTTTCGCCGCGGCAGAACTTCTTGAAGCCACCGCCGGTACCGGATATTCCAACTGTGACCTTGACAGCGCCTCTTTTGGACTTTTGGAATTCCTCAGCTACGGCCTCTGTGATAGGGAAAACTGTACTGGAGCCGTCGATTTTGATGATTTGCGCCTTGCTCTGGCTCGCTATTATGATCGCTCCGGCAGCGAAAATGGCGGAAATCAGTTTCTTATTCATATTTTTTTCCTCCTAAAGATATAACATCGGAATTGTTACAATAGTGTTACTGGAATATAAATATTTGATTGCAAACCTTTGCGACTTTTAAATTGGCGTCATGCGCGTACCTCTTTTTGCTTTTGACACCCATCTTAGAGCTGCAAGATTACAAACAGATGGAGGGGCCGTTAAAATTTGGTAAAAGGTGGAGGCAGGTAATAATTTCAGGAAGTAAGGCCTTTTGCTATCTATCGCAAAGGGAATTTGTTAAGGGTCACAAGATTCATCAGGCCGTCGGGCGGTAAGGATGAAACTCAACTTCTGGTCATTTCTTGGAGCCGAAAAATTTTCGCCTGAAGCGAAAAATAAACTAGGTGTCGTCGCCTTGCTCTACTTCATTCAAGGGGCGCCCGCGGCGATTCTTTGGGAAGTCTTGCCGGTTTATTTTAGATTGCATGGGGTATCGCTGCGGGCGATCGGGGGGCTCAGGCTATTGGAGCTGCCCTATTCGTTTAAAGTGTTGTGGTCTCCCATCGTGCACCGCTACGGCGATCGACGAGTGTGGGTCGTCTGTTGCATGCTGGGAATCGCCGCAGTGTTACTTTCACTACCCTGGGTGGATGTGGAGCAGGTCGGCTGGATTGTGCTCTTGCTCATTCTGGCTTTAACGACGCTCTCGGCGACTCAGGATGTCGCCATCGATTCTTACACCGTGGGGCTGGTACGTCGGGAAGAAGAGGGAGCCGCCAACGGCGTGCGCGCCTCGGCCTATCGGGTGGCGCTGGTGTTTGTCGGTGGCGGAATGGTTTTTCTGGCAGCCGCAGTAGACTGGAACCTTTTATTCATTTTTGCCGCTGTTATTTTTTCGCTTCTGGCGGTCTCTGTATGGAAGACCCCCCGTCTCAGCCTACCGCAAGGCGCGCGCGAAAAATGGCTTCACGGCTTTCTGGGTTGGGCGGGAACCTGGCGGGTGATTCCGCTGGTGCTTTTCGTCTTGACCTACAAGCTGGGAGAGTTTGCCATCGGCCCCATGGTGAAACCTTTCTGGGTGGATTACGGCAAGTCGATATGGACGGTCCAAGAAGAGCTGATCTTTCAAATCGGCCTGGTCCCGACCACCTTTGGAATCGTGCTCAGTGTGGCCGGGGCTCTGAGCGGCGGCGCGTTCATATCACGCTACGGGATATTTCACGGCGTATGGTTTCTCGGTCTGCTCCAAGCCGTGTCCAATCTGGGCTACGCCTTCGTGGAATGGTTTAACCTCGGTCGTTTTGGTCTCTACGGCGCGTCGGTGTTCGAATCTTTCAGCGGCGGTTTGGGCACGGCCGCTTTTTTGGCGTTTCTCATGAACATTTGCCAGAAGGAACATGCAACAGTGCAATACGCTTTTTTATCGTCGACTTTTTCGCTGACCGGCCGCCTGATTGGCGGCGTCAGCGGCCTGGGAGCGGAAAAGTTCGGCTACGGCGGTTACTTTGCGCTGACATTTTTATTATCAATGCCCGCCTACGCGTTGCTCCCCTGGGTCAAGCTCTGGATTCAAGAAGATAATAAAACCACGAATGTAGATTCCTAGCGCGGATTATTCATGGAGAGGACAAATACAGCGACGAAGTTTAGAGCCGGGGGGCGAACCCTTTCGGCCGCGGTCAATAGTTCTCTACCTCGTAGACCGCCACCCCGTCCGCTCCAAAGCTGCTTACGTCCAAGGTCAGGGCCTGAACGTCACCGGCACGTCCCCGTGATAGAGGCCTCTAGGGCTCGCTCCCCGGCCTTCTCGACGAACAATTGCGTGCGTAATCCGATCTAGTTTTGCTTCATCGGCTAACAGTCACCGCGCGCCGATCAGAATAAAAGGCGCCCAGAAATAGGGATGGGCGGTGGCGGGATTTTTGAGGACCGCGAGCTGCGCTTCCTGAAGTGCGACGGCGCGGCCGACCTTGGGTAGGCCGCTGTGGAATGCGATCATCAAGTCGCGGGTCGATGTGTCTTCGACTTTCCAAAGTGATGCTAGAATGGATTGCGATCCAGCCTGGCTAAAGGCCGCCGCCAACGTGATCAAGGCTGCACCTGGTATTTGCTCACCTACTGCGGTCTCGCATGCCGAAAGAATTGCTAAACCATGCGGAGAGAGCCTGAGACCTGCTATCTCAGATATGGTTAACCGCTGGCTTGTTTCATCCGCGCCGGCCAATAAGAGATAGGATTTTTCTGGGTGTTTGCCATCGAGTACACCATGTGTCGCCAAATGCAGATCGGGAAAGTTGCCGGCGAGAGTTAAAAATCGCTCCTTGGTTGCCTGCGCGCCATCGAGTGTGGTGATGACGGAACGGATTTTGCGAATCTCGCGGATCTCTCGGCTCGCCGCCGGCAGAGTTCCATCCGGATTGGCCAGCGCCAGCAGCGGCGCGTTGGGCGTGGGCTTTGTGGGATTGACGAGATCGGCCAGTTCGAGCTGCGTCAAGTAGCTGATGACGTGGGTCTCGGCCAAAAGCCGGGTGGAGCCGTCGGACTGCTCGTAGGTCAGCGCATGGATCGGCATATAGAGCAGGAGGTCATTGGGAATCAACACGAGCTTGTCGTGCGCTTTCAGTTCGGCCTCGATGGGACCCAATAGATGCGAGCCCAACTTCTTTGTCAGCTCCTTAAAAGGGACGACATCGCGCCGATAGGCCTCAGAGCCATCATCTGTCCAAGGCAAACGCTGCGTTGCCGCACGATCGAGATATTGGCGGTACTCCTTGATCAGCTTGTAGAGATCCGATTGCGATAGCGCCTGGTGCTTGACCTGGAAACGACCTCCCGGCGCGACGACAAAAAGATAGAGAGCATCGGGGCTGGGGAAAAATTGCACCGCAACCGTTCCCTCAGGCAGCCGATCGGCGAACTTGGCCAACGCTTTGGGATCCACCGACTGTTGATCGACGAACTGGGTGCGGTACTGCGGGTAGCGAGTGAGAAAACCTTGGACCTGTTTGAGATAGTCCGCTTTGGTCTGGGCCAAAAGTGTGGTTAGATTTTTCACCCTTTCGGCCGCTTGGGCCGCCGGTGGTCGGGCTTGTTCTTCCAGTAGCGCTTTTTGCAGCGCGAGGGTTTGGCCTTGCATGTCGTTGGCTTTTTGCAGCTCTTCTCGTGCTTCACGATCTTGCAGTTGGGGGCGGCTGGCGGTCATGACTTCGGCGACATAGCGGCCTTTTTTGGCTTCGATCACCGCCCAGGCTTCTATGTCGTAACCCTTGCTGCCGTCTTGTTCATGGAGTTTTAAAAGGAGTTTTACCAGTGCGTCATATATCTCCAGCTTGTTTCCCGCTTGAAGGAATTGCGCGCGGGTTGACTCCTCCTCGAACTGCCCGGCCAGGTCGTCGAGAAGGCTTATAGCATCCCGATAAAATTTCACGGCGTCAGCAAGGCGCTTTTCTCTCTCGTGAATTTGCGCTAGTCCCAGCGCGGCTCGGTACTGAAATTGCGGTGTCGCGGTCTTGCGTGCAGTGGCCAACCCCCGCTCGTATAACGGCTTGGCGGCGGCTACATCACCCGTAGCTATGTATGAACTGGCCAGTCCATTGAGGTTACGGGCTACGTCTGGGTGATCGAAGCCGAGAAATCTCTCACGAATACCCAAGGCTTCCTGGTAGCGGGCTCTCGCTCCCATATATTCACCTAATTTATAGTGTATATCCGCGAGGGTGTTAAGACTCCGTGCGATGGCATAGAAACTCGGATTCCGTTGACTCTGGCGAATTTTGAGCCCTCGTTCCACCAAGGGTTTCGCCGCGGCATAATCACCTACAGCAATCTGATAACCAGCGAGAAATTGGAGGCCAGTGGCGATCAACGGATCATTGGGGTGGCGGGTTTTCTCAAGTATGCGGTAAGAACGTTCCAAGGCGAGCTTGGCGGCCGGATAATCGCCCATGGCAACCAGCAGTCCGCCGTACCTGTCCAGAGTCGATCCTAGATCGGGATGCTCGCTCCCGCGGTCGGCTTCAATAATTTTAATGGCTCTCTCGTAGAGGGGCCTGGCGTCACGATACTTGCCGGATTGATGATATAGCCAAGCTAGATTAAAGAGCGGATCCGCGAGCCTTATGTCGTTTCGGGGGAAAGCAGCCTCGGCGAGAGCCAGGGCTTCACGTCCTTTTGAGACCCCTAAAGTATATTGCCCATCCCAGGTCAGTCGCCACACTTCAGCGCCCAAATCGGTGACCCGCTTGAGCGCTTCGTGATTAGAGGCGAAAATCGGCGGAGGAAAAACTAAGTAAACAAGCAGTAACAACGGTAAAGGTGGACGGCACATACCGGACCGGCTATACCCAATGCGTCGTTGATCTATCCACTCGCTAACGCGAGGACGCTATCTTAGTCTTACAGCGGTTCTTGGTCAAACTCGTCGAGTAGCGTTTTCCAGCTTTTAACTTCCCGTTTCGGCGCGACGATGGGCGCCAGCGCATTGCAAGTGCGCTTTATGAGGGCGTAGAATTTTTTGTTGCTCTCGGCTTTCATCATCAGCGCCGCCAGTTTCTCTGTGTCGCCCACGGGAAAAAAGCCGGGGTAGCTTCGTCCTAAAGTTCCCATCAAACCGGAAATTTTCGATGCCAGCACCGGGACCGACGAGGCGAGAGCCTCGGAAAGCACGTTGGAGCTTCCCTCCATGAGCGACGTTATGACGGTCAAGTGGCTGTTGGCCAAAATTCGCCTCGCCTTCCAGTGAGCCAACTCTCCTAGCCAGCGATAGCGTCGATTGCGCGCCATTTCCGTTCGTGCCTGCTTTTCCAGCGGCTTCTCCAGCGCGCGTCCAAGATGAACCAAGCGGATGCGCGAATGCGGCGGTAGCAGGCGCGTGGCCAGCGCCGCGCGCAACGGGTCTTTCTCTTCGCGCAGATGGCCGATGACGCAGACTTTAAAATCGCCGCTACTCCGTACCCTGCGTGCGCCGTTGTAAGGCTCAGCGGATTGGTAGATGACCCGCGTTTTCGAATGCAGCCATTTGGGAAGCTCGGCTAGCGCAAGTTTCTGCAAGACCACCAGGCGCGTGGCCAGATCGAGGGAGCGTTGGGCCTTTCGGTCCTTACGAATGTCGCGATAAAGATCGGTTCCCGTGAGTACGACGATCAACGGCAACTCCGGATGGTCGTCGTAAAATTGCTGGATGGAGTCGTAGCTGCGCCGGGCGTGAAGCGCGATCAGCAGATCACATTCCCGCCCATCGTATTTTTGCCCCACAGCGACCCTGTGGCCCAGCGAACGGAGCATGGCGCCCCAGCGCACCGCTGTGATCTTGTTGCCGTTGTTAAAGCGCAGGGGCGCCGGCGTGATGAGTTGTATGTTCACGGTGTCGAGTTATTTAGCGCAGGTGCGAAATCCAGCCCAAACATCGCGCCGATCCGGGGTGTAAAAATTTCTCCAGGTATTGCGAATCAAGCGAGAACGGGTCGCCCAACAGCCGCCCTTTAGTACCTTGTGCGTACCGAACCAGGGTTTCGAGTATTCTTCATAAGGATCGACAACAAAACCCGGATAGGGTTGAAAATTGTCAGCCGTCCATTCCCATAGATTGCCAATCATCTGCCGGCAACCAAAGGCGCTGTCGCCGGCAGGATGGGCGCCCACTTCCACAAGACCCGGGTGCGACCAGTCGAGGTTGGCGCGGTCGCGCGTCGGCGCGGCATCGCCCCAGGGAAAATGGCGTCTCCTAGCGTTCAATCCGCGCCCGTTATGCGAGGGCTCGGCGGACGCCGCGGCTTCCCACTCGGCCTCGGTGGGGAGCCGGCGCCGCGCCCAGTTGCAGTAGGCTTCGGCTTCGTACCAGGAGACGTGGATCACCGGCAATTGCTCGTTCAGCGAAACAAATTGGTCAAAAACCCGCTGTTGCCAGCGGCCGTTCCCCTCGCGGTGCCAATAGACCGGATGGTCCAGTTTTTCTACGAAGGCGGCTTGCTTGGAGGGTTCGTTGATATTCTTTTTGAAAAAATTTGCAAATGACTTTTCCAACTGCGGCGCGCCGCCCGACTGAAGCCAAGTCCAACCCGCTTCGCTCCAGAATCGCGGCTCGCGATAGCCGCCCTCCTCGACAAAGGCGACAAATTCGCCGTTGGTGACCGGTGCGCGCGCCATTTGAAAGGGCTTGATCTCCACCGGATGCGCCCACTTCTCGTTGTCAAAGACAAAGGGAAAATCTGGAGTGGCTCCCTGAATAAAGGTTCCCCCGGGAATTTCCACGTCTCCTCTGCAAGGGCCTCCCTGAATTGGTTGTTGCGAGAAATCTGCAGTAAATTTAGGAGCAGGGTAGGCGAGGGTTTGCCTTGTGTAAGCCAACGCCTCGGCGTGCATGCTTTCATGCAATAATGACAACATGAAAAAATAACGTGCGCTTTTGTCCGATGGACTTGCCCTGTCGCAGTCATGGATGGCTCGCGCGAGTATTTCTTCCATGTAGCGCAACGTCGCGTCGCGGGACGGCAAGAGAAGCTCCCAGCGGGTATCGTGGGCGACATCGGTAGAATTGTAGAGGTTGTCTCCGTTTGCCAGCAGCGGCGACTGTTTTCCCAGGTGCCGCAGCAGCCAAAATTCCTGAAACCAGGCCACATGGCCGATCTCCCACAGCGGAGGATTGACGATGGGAAGACGCGGACCGATCATTTGCGTGTCATCGAGATCCGCTACGAGAGCCAGTGTGCGCGAGCGGATCTCCTTCATCGATTCGATCAGCTCTGAAGTCTCTGCGGTGTTTCCCTGGGCCGCAATTTCCATCTTATCCATCTGAGCACGGGCCATTTAAAATAATTACGCTACTCTTTGCTTCCGATCAAGGCGAACGGCGATAGATATGCGTTTCACTCATCGGGTTACTTATTCTTCAACCGGGATTTCTCGGCTGCTTTTTTGGCGCGCGAGGTAGCGTTTCAAGCTCTCATGCCAGGGGCGCAACTCAGCAGCCCAGTGTGTTCCAAGATTTGCGCTGATATAGTCCCGCGCCTTTTGCAATCGCGCTTTCCTGCTTGCGCTCATCGAGCGCGATAGCTTCCCTTGGGTCTGCTGGTCGCAAAATGCACGTATCGCGCGCCAGTGGGACAGAGCTTGCGTGCCAAAAAACTCTGTAACGATCCGCTGCCAGCTGGATTCCGGATCATAGTTTGTCGGTTTTACGGCATAGTCAAAGCATGTGGCAAGAGGGATGAAACTAAGGGCTTCTTGGAGCAGAGGGTTATTGAAGTAACCATAAACCTGCTGCGGCAGTCGCGGGTCACGACCCGTCAGCGGGCCTAAATGCATTTCATTTCTCATGGAGAGATCATTGACCGGATAATTATCCCAAAGCAAAAGCGGCCGATTGAGGCGCTTGGCGATTTTACGTATGTGCGCCAGGGTGATGGTTTGCGAAACGACCGAGGGACCTGTCCAAAAACAGGGAATCTCCAGGGGAAGGTACGTATCCAAACTTTCAAGAAAGTTCGGCTCGAAGGCGCCGAAGGTTCTCGGCAGCAACTCATCCTCGCTGTAATAAGAAGGGCAAAGCCACCACTCCACGTTTTTCCACGCGGCGGGTTGCCTATGCAAAATCTCATACAGCCAAACCGCCTCGGCGCGCGCCAGACTGCCTTCGAATCGCTTGCGATCCGCGCCATGTTCAAGGCGCGAGGGAATGTCGTCAAAGAGAACAGCGAAGGTTCGAACACCGATATCATAGAAGCGCCGCGCTTTTTCCAGGAGCAGTTTAATCGGCTTAGGATCGGAAAAACAAAGTCCCTTACCCGGATGAAAACCATAGACAAAGTCGATCTCATGTTTTTTTGCGATGCCCACAAGATCGACGAGGGCTTGCCACTTCGCTTTCGGATAGGGCTGGCGCCAACGCTTGCGATGGTAGGGGTCGTCCTTCGGCGCATAAACATAGGTATTCATGCCCCTAGCGGCGCCGAATTGAAAAATCGCAGCGCGGTGGGACATGCTCCACAGGGGGCCAAAGAAACCTTCGACGATACCCCGCCGTTTGAAATGACGCGATAAATTCATGCAAGGCTCAATCTTGCATAAGCCGTCGCGCCGGGCAAACGTTGCTTGCGATAACGCCGGCCATTGCGTAGGATAAATGGAGTGGCTTCTTAAGGTGATGGCGACAGCGGGATCTTGGAAGATCAGACTTGTGATGCTCCTTGGCTTTTGTCATGGGCTCGCGCATGCGGCCGGCGAGGCAAAGACTGCGCTGGACATGGTTCGTATTCCCGCAGGCATGTTTTTTATGGGCAGCAACGATGGCCCGCAGGACGAGAAACCGCAACATCAGGTCCACCTCCCCGAATATTTTATTGATCGCCACAAGGTGACCAATAGCCAATTTGCCGAGTTTTTAAATGCCAGGGGAACTCAGGGCGGCAAAGGACAGCGCTGGTTCGATATTGATGATAGCGATGCCCGGATTCATCGGCGCGATGGCCGATGGCTCGCCGATTCCGGACATGAGGAGCACCCGGTGGTGGAAGCGTCCTGGTACGGGGCGCTGGCGTTTTGCAGTTGGGCTGGAAAACGCTTACCCACGGAGGCGGAGTGGGAAAAAGCAGCGCGGGGAACGGACGGACGACGCTATCCATGGGGTCATGAAGTCCCCGATAAGAGCCGCGCTCACTTCGGCGGAGGCTGGAACGACCTTCGACCGGTGGGTCGTTTCCCCAAGGGAGCCAGTCCCTACGGCGTGTTGGACATGGCGGGCAACGGTTGGGAATGGGTAAGCAGTCTCTATCGCGCATATCCCTACGACCCCAAAGACGGCCGGGAGGATCTAACCCATATCGACTTTCGCGGCACTCGAGGGGGCGGACATGACTCGTCGGCGGGCGAATTGACAGCAACGCATCGCGGCCGTCACGTATCACGTAATCCTCGTAGCGGCCATCATAATATTTCCTTTCGCTGTGCCCGGTCCGCTTAATGGCCATCTATTTGCTCCTAAAAGGCGTGGTAATCGGTTTCGTGGTGTCTGTGCCCGTGGGGCCGCTGGGCTTGTTATGCCTTAACCGTGCGCTTGCCCTTGGGCCCCTTTGCGGGCTTATTTCCGGTTTCGGCATCGCCACCGCTGATGCGCTGGCTGCGGGCATCGCGGCTTTCGGAATCTCGCTCGTTTCCTCTTTTTTGGTCGATCACCAGGAGTCCCTGCGCTTTTTCGGCGGGCTGTTTCTCTGCTATCTCGGGTATAAAATTTTCGTTACCAAACCCGGCCAGGGATCGTCACCCAACAATGTCAACGGCTTGTTTGGGGCTTACCTCACGACATTGCTTCTGACCCTATCGAATCCTGTTACCCTGCTGTCGTTAATTGCGATTTACGCGGGCTTCGGATTGGAAAGCTTGAGCGGTCACTATTTCCCCGCCGCCATGCTAACGTTTGGCGTCTTTATCGGTTCCTCGCTATGGTGGGTCGCGTTGTTTGTCGGCATGGCGGTTTTTCGCAGCCGATTTAACATAAAAATATTGGCGTGGGTGCATCGTTTATCCGGTGCGATCATTGGCGCCTTCGGCATCGTTGTGATCTTGAGCCTCTCGCCTCTAAAAGAGATCTTGGGTATTCGATTTTAACATGGAGAAGCGGTATGGCCAGCGAAAAAAATACACGACAAGCCATTCCCACCCGCATCAATCTTTTCCTTGCCCTGGTGTTCGCGGCGGTCAACGTCTACCAATTTTTCATTTTGCCGCTGTGGATTTTACCCGAGGATATGAGATGGGCGTGGACCTTGCTGCCGCTGGCATTCTTGAACAATCCCTTCTGGAGCCTGATTCACGAGGCCATTCATGATCTTTTTCACAAAGCCCGCAGCGTCAATCGGGGTTTCGGACGCGCGCTTTCCGTCATGTTCGGCTCGCCGTTTCGCATTCTGAGGCTAAGCCACCTGCTGCACCACAGGGTGAACCGCACGCCCATCGAAGGGACCGAATTCTATGATCGTAAACGGGTGTCGCTCCTGTCTGCCGGCCTCGGTTATTATTTCCAAATTTTGGGCGGCCTCTACCTGGTGGAGTTCTTGAGCCCATTGCTGTTCTTCTTACCGCGTCGTCTAATCCGCGGATTTAAGGACCGTTTCATAAAATCAGGGAGCATCAGCGCTATCCTGATGCAAAACTGGGTTCAGGAGGAAGCGATTCGCGAGATTCGTCTCGATGGAGCGCTGGTGCTTCTATGGTTCGGTGGGTCGCTTTATGGCTACGGCGCTCATTGGTCGCTGTGGCTTGCCCTAGTGGCGGCGCGAGCTTTTTTGATTTCTTTTCTCGACAACGTTTACCATTACCTCACGCCGGTAAACGATATTTTTTACGCGCAAAATCTCCGGCTGCCGCCACCCCTCCGCCATGGGATGCTTCATTTCAACCTGCATGGCATCCATCATCAAAATCCGGCAATCCCCTGGATTCACCTGCCGAGTGTTTTTAAAAAGGAAGAGCGAAGCTTCCACGGCAATTATTTCGCAGCGGCGGTGAATCAACTGTCGGGACCAGTGGCGTTACAAGATCTTCCTTGGGGTGTAGATAACTTGAACCCCGGTTAACTCGCTTTTTTGAACAAAAGCAGGGAGAACCATTCCCGCCTGTCGGTATAATGCGCGATGGGCGTCAGGTCGAAGTAGCAGAGCTGTTGTTGCAGCCGACGCGGTTCAAATTTGCGGCTGATCTCGACGAGAATCTTCTCATCCTTTTCCCAGCGAAAAGAGCTACCGAAGGGAGGAAAAACGATCTCCTGGGATGCTGTGGCAACGGCATACATTTCGATTTGTTGCCACACGGGATTGTAAAACGCTTGATAGCGCATGAGATCAATATCGAAATTGCTCTGCACTAACGAGTTCACATTTTTAAAGACGTTAAGAATGAAGCGGGCCGTGATGCCCTGGGAATCGTCATAGGCCGGCTCCAAAATGCTCGCAGGCTTGACCCGGTCGGCTCCCAGGAGAAGAAAATCCTTCGGTCCCATCGCTTGGGACAACTGGCGGAAGAAGCGGGGAAAGTCGGTGTGGTTGAAATTGCCAATGGTGCTGCCGAGAAAAACAAATAATTTAGCCAAGTCTCTCGAGACAGCCGAGAAACCTTCTTCATAAAGCCCCTGCAAACCAAGAAACCGCAGAGTCGGAAAGTTCTCCGCTGCCGCATCTCGCGCGGCGCCGAGCCCCGGCAGACTGACATCGATGGGCGCGAAGTAGCCCCCGCCGCGCTGGCGTACCTGTTCTCTCAGGAGGTGAGTGGTTTTTTTGGAATAGCCAGCGCCCAACTCCACCACGGCTTCCACGGGTGCGGCAGATATGATATGCGCCGCTTCGCTTTCGAGAATGGCATTCTCGGTCCTGGTTAAATAATATTCCGGCAGCTCGCAGATCTCCTCAAACAAGACCGAGCCTTGGTCGTCATATAAGTGGTAAGCTTCGAGCCAACGCGGCTGGTCCCATAGAGTAGCCAATATGGATCGCGCCGGTCCCTCTCGGGAAGCATGGGTAGGAGAGGACCAGATCGAAGGCTCAACCATGCGCCAGAGCGGTCGAGCCTCAGGGGAAAAGATCAGCGGTGCAATTTCATCCTTCATGGGCAGGGCGACTATAGAGGATTAATAGCTGGCATGTCCAGTCACAGCCGTGCTATGCATCGAATAGGAACACCATGGAAACTCAAAAAACCATAGAGTTCCGTCACGCGACTTTTCGCTTGCCGACGGGAAGAGCCTTGATCGAGAATTTGAGCTTGGAAGTGTGCCAGGGCGAAACACTGGTGTTGTTGGGACGGAGCGGTTCGGGCAAGACCACGACGATGAAGCTCATCAATCGCTTGATCGATCCCACCGAGGGGGAGGTGCGGGTTGAAGGGAAATCGAACTTCGAGTGGGATCCGATTAAGCTGCGCCGCCGCATCGGTTATGTAATTCAAGAAATCGGCCTGTTTCCCCATTTTACGGTGGCGGACAATATCGGCATAGTACCCCGTCTCGAAGGATGGGCACCGGAACGCATCGCAGCGCGATCGCGGGAGCTTTTGGAGATGGTCGGTCTCGATCCCGGAAACTTTGCCGGCCGCTTTCCCCGCGAATTGTCGGGCGGGCAACGACAACGAGTGGGGGTGGCGCGGGCCTTGGCTGCCGACCCGCCTGTCATTTTATTAGACGAGCCGTTTGGCGCTTTGGATCCGATCACCCGGCGCGATCTGCAGGCGGAATTTCGCCGGCTGCAGACGCGCTTGAAGAAAACTATGATTTTTGTCACTCACGATGTTCGCGAGGCTTTTGTGCTGGCCTCGCGTATCGGTTTAGTGAAAGACGGCAAGATGGTGGTGCTGGGACCGCCCGCCGCGTTGTTGGAGTCTGACGACTCCGAGGCCCGCGCCTTCATGCAGTGTTTTAACGATGGCGAGGCGCCGGGGAGCGTGACGTGAGTCTGGTGCAGTTTTTCTCGGCCAATTATCAGGAATTTTTAACCCTGGTAGCCGAACACCTGATTCTCGTCATGGTTTCCACTGGAATCGCCGTTCTCATCGGAGTGCCCCTTGGTATTTTGCTCACTCGAAGACCGGGATTGAGCAAGCCGGTCTTGGGTTTCGCCAACATCATGCAGACAGTACCGAGTCTGGCGCTCTTTGGATTTCTCATTCCGGTCAATCTCTATCTCTTCCACGTCAAAATACTCGGCGGTATCGGCGCCCGCACGGCTATTGTGGCTCTGGTCTTATACGCACTGCTGCCGATCATCCGCAATACGTTCACCGGCATCAGCAACGTCGATCCGGCAATCCGCGAAGCCGGTCGCGGCATGGGCATGACGGACCGGCAATTGCTCTTTCAAGTCGAACTGCCCTTGGCCCTCGGCGTGATCATCGCCGGCATCCGGGTCGCTACGGTGATTTGCGTGGGCACGGCGACGATCGCGGCGGCCATCGATGCCGGCGGCTTGGGGCGTTATATTTTTCGCGGATTGCGGATGAATGACAACGTGCTCATTCTAGCGGGTGCGCTGCCCGCCGCCTTGATCGCCCTGGCTGCTGACTTATTCTTGGGCTATATCGAGCGGGCGATTCTTCTGGGCGACGCCGTAAGAAAAAATGTCCGAAGAATTCTGTGGGGTGCTGCCACCGCGATCGTGTTTTTGGGATTTCTGGCGGGTCTCAGTTTGACCGGTGATGCAACCAGGCAGGTCGCCGTCGGCTCGAAAGATTTTACCGAGCAGGTCATTTTAGGCGAGCTTGTGGCCCAGGCGATTGAGGCGAAAACAGATCTGAAAGTGATACGGCGCTTCGATCTGGGAGGCACCTTGGCTCATGAAGCCCTGGTGGCGGGGGAGATCGATCTCTATGTGGAATATACGGGCACCGCTTCATTGGCGATCTTGAAGCAAAAGCCTTCCAACGATCCCATAAGTGTCTTCCAACGGGTAAAATCCGAGTATGCCTCTCGCTTCAAACTCCAGTGGATGGAACCCCTGGGGTTCAACAACACCTTTGCCATACTGGTGAGAGGCGAGGACGCGCAAAATCTCGGGCTGAAATCGATCAGTGACGCGGCGCAGGTCGCGCCCAAGTGGCGTGCGGGTTTTGGCCAGGATTTCATGTCGCGGGCCGATGGCTACGGTGGCTTTGCGCGAACCTATGACCTTCGCTTTGCGGAAATCCGAGAGATGGATTTGTCTTTGACTTACCGCGCGCTTGCCGAGAAGCAGGTAGACTTGATCGCGGGCAATTCCACAGACGGGTTGATCGAGCGCTACGGCCTGGTGCAGCTGGCAGATGATAGGCTATATTTTCCCCCTTATGATGCCGTACCGGTGGCGCGTCAGTCGGTGCTGCAGCGATATCCGGAACTGCGGGAGATTTCCCGATGGCTCGGCGGTGTTCTAAGCGTTGCAGAGATGCGAAAACTTAACTACGCGGTGGACGGCGAAAAGCGACAAGCTAAAGACGTGGCGCGAGAGTTTTTAAAGTGGCAAGGACTGGTGCCTTGAGGACGAAAGGAAAGCGCCGCCCGGAGCTAGCCGTTCGTTATGGCAGGGATGGGGGGGGGGGTAGGGGATTTAGGTGTTGGCATTACGTATCAGTTGTATATAGAAGCGCACGGCTTGTTCGTAGTCCTTCACGGCAACCCGTTCATCGATCCCGTGGTACCTCTTGGCGTCTTCGGCGCCTAACGTAATCGGTAAAAATCGATAAATATTTTTTGTCAGGGGGACGAAGTGTTTGGCATCCGTTGCCGCAACCATGAGCGAAGGGGCGACAAGGGTATCGGAGTAGATTTGCCTGATGGTGCGAGCGATATGGGTAAATCCGCTTGACTCGACTTCGGATATCGGAGAAGGCTCGGTGTGACCGGGAAGCGGCGTTAGCTTCACGCGAGGGTCATTGACGACGGAGCGCACATGTGCGACCGCGGCAGACAGGCTATCGCCGCTCAGGACGCGAAGGTTCAGCACGGCCGTGGCTTTGACAGGCAGTACGTTGTCCCGGACTCCGGCCTGGAAAATGGTGGCCGCTTGCGTCGTGCGAATGGTGGCGTCCGTCAGGTTGGATCTTGCCATTTGGTGTTTGACCAAGGGCTCGAAGAGCCAGAGATTCGCAAGGAGCATTCGATTGGGCCAGGACATTTCCGGGCCGGCGAATTCAAGGAGCCTTCGAGTAGCTTCACTCAGGCGCGCAGGAAAGGGGTTCAGTGCAAGGCGGTGGATGGCGCTGCTCAGCACGCCGATGGCCGTTTGGCGCGGCGGAATGGAGGTGTGTCCTCCAGGACTTTCGACGGCCAATTCTAAGCTCACATAACCCTTTTCCGCGATGCCGATCAAAGCGAGAGGCGAGGAGATGCCGGGAACGATGGCGTTGGTGATATTGCCCCCCTCATCGAGAATATATTCAAATTCCACCTGCTGCCCGCGCAATAGTGCGGCAATTTTGGCGGCTCCATTTAGCCCGCCCGTCTCTTCGTCGTGGCCGAAGGCCAGATAGAGGGTTCTTTGAGGCTGAAATCCGCTGGCTAAAAGATACTCAACCGCTTCCAGAATTCCCAATACCCCGACCTTGTCGTCCATGGCGCCGCGCCCCCAAATGTAACCGTCAGCAATGTGGCCGGCAAAGGGTGGATGGGTCCAAAGACTCTCGGTGGCCGGATCCACTGGTACCACATCCATGTGAGCCATCAGGAGAAGCGGTTTTAGGCTGTGGTTTCTTCCCTGCCACCTATAGAGAAGACTAAACTCGCCAACCACGGATTTGGGCAGGGTGGCATGGGTTAATGGAAAGGATTTTTTTAAGAACGCATGAAATTTCAGCAACTCCGCGACTGAAGTCCCAGCCGGTTCCTGATATGAAATGGTTTTGTAGCGTATGGCGGCAGAGAGACGCCCGATAATCGACTCACGGTCAAGCGCGATCGGTTCAAGCGGGCGGACGTTAATTTGGCGGGTGGAAAAACCTAGGGTACGGACGGTTAAGACGACAGAAAAAATGCAACAGGCCGCGACCAGAGCGAGAAGAAACTTTCTTATAAAATTCACTTAGTGACTCCATGCTACCGACTCCCCACGAACCAAGCCGGCGGGAAGCCAGAGCTATCAATTTAACGGCGGGATGGCAAATAGTCTATTTCGGTCGCGGTGAATTTGACTAGCGGGGTAATATCTGGTTCAATTGGCCTTTAAAAGGAGAAATCCTATGTCCCGCATAACCGTAGAAGATTGCTTGCAAAAGGTAAACAACAGGTTTGAGCTCGTAATGCTCGCATCAAAACGCGCCAGACAGCTCTTTAAAGGAGCCAAGCCGCTCATCGAGTCGGATAACCGTGAAGTCGTCGTTGCGTTGCGGGAAATAGCCGACGGCAAAGTGCGAAAGGCGGACATTGCCTCTTGAGTTTTTTCGGGCAGCGCCACGGGTTATATAATTGAACTACCTAACCTGCTGATTTTTAAAAGTTTTAGCTCCTCTCCGCTTGAAAATTGCGGCGATACCCAGTAAATTTCAGTGAAACTGTGGCCCTAGAGAGCCCTGGCTACGATACCGCGTCGCAACGGCTCGAAACATACTCTTGTCAAATTGAGCGCTGTGAAGACTGCCATCGGATCAACCATCACCGAATCCGATAGTCTTTGGTTAAAGCCTCAGAATGCCATGGTGACAGAATCTCTGCGCGAGGAGCGTTAGGTAGCAGGTCTCAGATGCTATTTTGCCCCTTGAGATTTGTCCTCTCAAAGGCGGTGGCTGTGTCTCCAGCCTCGCTCTTCGCTCAGCGATACGTATCTCAGGTTTGACGGTAAGCTCAATTTCGTAATTTTTGAGACTATCGAAGCTGGTCATGGCTGAAGAAAATAAAAATACCGACCAAAAGCCCGTACCTCTAAAACTCGATTTGCCCAAGGTGGTGCTGGAAGATGAAGAGGAAAGCTCCAAAGGTAGAGCCCTAGTCCCCTTTGATCCGCTGCAGCGCTATATGGCCGAAATCCGCCGCTACCCGCTGCTCAGCCGCGAGGAGGAGTACAAGATCGCCGTTGAATATAAAAAACACAAAAACATCGAGGCCGCCTACAAGCTGGTGACGTCGAATCTTCGACTGGTGGTGATGATTGCCCGCGAGTACCAGAAAGCCTTTAAGAATCTTCTGGATCTCATCCAAGAAGGCAACGTGGGTTTGATGGAAGCGGTGAAAAACTTCGATCCTTATCGCGGCGTTCGCTTCCCATCTTACGCGGTCTGGTGGATTCGCGCCTACATGATTCGCCACCTTATGAATGACTGGCGCATGGTCAAAATCGGCACGACCCAAGCGCAACGCAAATTGTTTTTCAATTTACAGAAAGAGAAGGAGAGAATTGAGGCCGAAGGGCTCGCGCCGGGTCCCAAATTGCTGGCCCAGCGCCTCAACGTTAAAGAGGAGGAAGTCGTCGAGATGGAACAGCGGCTGGGCAACCGCGATCTGTCAGTTGACACGCCAATGGGCGACGATGATGAAGCCACGATGCTCCATTTTTTGCCCGACGACAAGCAAAATCCAGAGGAACAATTTGCCGAGACTCAATACCAACGCCAGTTGCACGAGAAAATGGAGCTCTTTGCCCAGGGCCTCAAGGACAAAGAGCTGGTGATTTACCGCGATAGGCTGCTGAACGAAGAGCCGTTGACGCTGAGAGAGATCGGCGACAAATACGGCATCAGCCGAGAACGGGTGCGACAAATCGAAGAGCGCTTAAAAAAGAAGCTCAAGGCCTACCTCAGAAAAGAGTTCAAAGATGTGAAGGATGTGGTGGGTGCGGATTAACCCTCGGCGTAAATAGCGGCGCCGCTGCGCTACAAAATCGCCTTGCGCCCATGGAAATCTTTTGATAGCAAATAATCGATAAGGAGCCGGACTTCTTTGCAGTTTGAAAAGCAAGTCGAGATTTTAACCTCCCGTGATAAGGTGTGGAGTTTTATCTGGGATGTGGATCGCTTTATCGCTTGTATCCCGGGATGTAAAGATGCCAAGACGATCGAAGAGGGCAAAATATATAGCGCCACCATGGTGGAAAAGGTCGGGCCATTTCGGGTGGAATTTCCGACGACCATCCAAGTTCTGGAAAAAGAAGACTTGCGCCGCATTAAAGCTCAGGCTGCTGGGGCGGATAACAAGATCGGCAGCCGTATGAAAGTTGATTTGGATGTGCAGTTGCAAGAGCAAGGCGACCAGACGGTTCTCAAGTTTGTTGCCGGAGTCGATATCGTGGGCAAACTTGCGGCTTTGGGCCACGGCATCATCAAGCGCAAGGCTGACCAAGTCTTGGATGAGTTTGCCAGGGCGGTGAAACAGCGATTGGAAGGAGACTCCTAGGATGCTGCGTCGATTTCGCTTGGAAGAGCCGGTGAGCGTCAAAGAAGCATCCGAGTTGCTGGGAAGATTCGGCGAATCCGCAAAGGTTTACGCTGGTGGAACCGAGTTGCTTCTGGCGATGAAAGAAGGATTCGTTCAATATGAACGGCTCGTTAATCTGAAGAACATAAAGGGACTGAGCGAAATCAGCCAGCAAAACGGCCTGCTTCGCATCGGCGCGCTTTGCACGCACCATCAGTTGGAGGAATCTTCGTTGCTCAGGGAAAAGCTTTCGGCGCTCGCTAAATTGGAAAAAAACGTCGCCAACGTGCGCGTCAGGCAAACGGGAACGATAGGGGGAAATCTCTGTTTTGCCGAGCCCCACGCCGATCCGGGAATCTTACTGCTTGCGCTAGGGGCAAGGATCATCGCGGAAAATTCATCTGCAGCGCGTGAGATCGCGGCGCGGGAGTTTTTCGTCGATGCCTATGAAACCTCTTTGGGCCTGGATGAGGTGTTGACACAAATTGAAATTCCAGTGCCGCGGGAGAAGTCCGGAGTGAGCTATCTCAAATTCGGCTACCTCGAAAGGCCCAGTGTCGGCGTGGCAGTCGCATTGACGCTGGACGACGGCGGTAAAGCCATCGGCGATATTAAAATCGCCGTCGGTTGCGCCGGGCCGGCGCCCAAGCGGGTGGAGGAAGCGGAGGGAGCACTCAAAGGAAAAAGCACAGAAGAAGCGGTTCGGGATTTAGCCAAGGCCGGTGTCGTCGCCGGGCGCGCCGCCGACGCGATCAGCGATCTCCACGGCTCCCAGGAATATAAAGAACATATCGTCGGCGTATTATTGAAACGGGCTTTTCAAGACGCTTCAAGTCAATGCTGAGCCAGGGAGCATTCATGTCCAAATCCAGGTCCAAAAGCTCGACCCTGCAGACCCTTGATATTTCCTTTACGCTGAACGGACGGTTGCAAGAACTGGAAGTGGAGCCCCATGAATTATTACTCGATGTCATCCGCGATCGATTGGGCTTGACCGGCGCAAAAAGATCATGCGACGTCGAAGTCTGCGGCGCGTGCACGGTGCTTGTGGACGGGCGTCCGGTAAGCGCCTGTACGACTCTCGCTTTCGAGGCCCGGGGCCGTTCGGTTTTGACCATCGAGGGTCTCGTTGAAGACGGCAAGCTTCATCCGCTGCAGCAATCTTTTATCGAGCATGGGGGCTTCCAATGTGGCTTTTGTACGCCGGGGATGATCCTGGCGGCGAAGGCCCTTTTGGATGAAAATCCCAACCCCACCGAAGAAGAACTAAAGCACTTTATGCACGGCAACCTCTGCCGCTGCACGGGGTACAAGAAAATCATCGAGTCCATCATGGCGGCGGCGAAAAAGATGCGGTCAAAAATTTAGAAAAAAAAAGGGCTCAGAAGCCATTATTTTTTCCCCTATGTCGGCTCCCAAATATTTTATTCATGTTCTAATCTTTCTTGTCTTCTAATCCAAAATCCAAAGTCGGCAATCTAAAATCATTTGATCACTTTATCCGCCCGCACAAGCACATTCGGCGGTATCGTCACCCGGATCTGCTTGGCGGTTTTGAGATTGACGATGAATTCGAACTTGGTCGGTTGCTCGACTGGCAAGTCAGAGGGCTTCCTCCCTTTTAGGATCTTATCCACATAGGCGGCCGCACGGCGATAGAGATCGCCGATCAGCGGGCCGTAGGCCATCAGGCCGCCCTCCTCGACAAACTGTTTGGTTGGATAGATGCCGGGCAGCCGGTGCTTGAGCGCCAGATCGACGATCCGCTTCGAGTGCAACGTCACCAGCGGCGACAAGATCACCACCAGAGCGCTATCATGGACCTGAGCCATTCGCGCAAAGGCGCGGTCAAAATCTTCGGCCGTCGGCACTTCGATGGAGTGGAAACGCAAGGAGAAGGCTTGAGCCACGAGCTTGGTTTCCTGGAAACTGACCATGGCCACGCTATCGCGCGGAATCCACAATGCGGCCAGTTGAGTCATCTTCGGGAAAGTCTCTTTGAGGATCTCCACCCGCTTACCGCTGAGATCCGTTGCCATTACCGAGCTGAGGCCGGTCACGTTGCCTCCGGGTTTCGCCAAGCTGGCGGCAAGACCCATCTGAAGCGGATTACCGCTGGTCATCACGATGGGAATGGTTTCGGTCGCTTTGCGGGCCGCCCGAGCACTGCTTGAAGCCGTCGTGACAATCACATCGACCTTTAAGCGGACCAATTCCTCCGCGAGCTGGGGTAAGCGATCTTGTTTTCCTTCCGCGTAGCGATACTCGAAATTGATATTTTTGCCTTCCAGGTAGCCGAGCTCGCGCAGGCCTTGTTTAAAAGACTCCAGATGGGGCTGGTCGCGGCCGCCGATGAAGACTATTCCGACAACAGGAATGCGGGACGCCTGCTGCGCCTGAGCGGAAACGCAGAGCGCAAGGAGCATGGCGCATAGAGCGAAGCGAATGATTTTTTTATTCACTGTTTTCACTCCTCAATTTGCAATTCGAAGATCAGTTCACTTCCTTTCCAGAAACGTCTTCGGCTCGACAAGCTCGGGGCGGTTGTTATCGGACTGGTTGAAAACGGCAGGATTCAGAGGCCGAAAAACAAAAAGCCCAACCAGTATAAAACCGATCGGGCCTAAGAATCACGGTCAATGTGGCCGGCCGGAACAGAATCAGCCGGAAAGGTTTAAGTGCCTTGACTATTGCACTCCCAACGGAGCCTGTCAATCGCGCTGTCGCTTAGATACAGGTTTTTCTGGCTTTCCTGTGGCTAACCTGGCCGGCGCTATTTCCATGCAGGGATTCGGAGATTCACCGCGGAGGCGCTGAGGGCGCGGAGCAAAGAGTTTTTGATTAAAAGATATCCGACCTCTGCCAACTCTGTATTACTATAGTTGATAATTTGCGTGGCTCGCGCAAATTATCTGAGAGTCGAAGATTCTCGGATTCGGACATGCCTCCCGCTAAGGCGCAAAGACGCTAAGTTCGGACGAAAAAAACGATCCTTAAAGGACTTCACTTCTTATGATTCAACCTTTGCGCCTTTGCGTCTTGGCGGGAGATAATCCGATTTTTTCTTTTGCGTACTTTGCGGTTAATTTCTCCGGTTCCGAGTGTTTGGTTACGGCGTAGCCGCGCTGGGACTCGGTGGTGAATATTTCTTCACAGGTAACCCGGAAGAGAGATACTTAATCCTCGATCCCGTACTCGTCCCAACGACTGGCCACTAAATCGAGGTGTTCCTTGGGGGGCAGTCAACGACAACAGACTTTTCGCTTGGATGACAACTACGAAACCTGCCTCAGTCGATTCGCGAAATACCGCACGATGTTTTAGACAAGTGATTTTGCCTATTGCTTGATGCCAATCACGCGCAACTTTTGCTTGAAATCGGCTCGATTCCATTGCCAAGTTTACGCAAGGGCACCGGAAATCCTACAGTACTTTCACCAACCCCAAAGGCCACGAGGTCGGACAACTTTTTCAAGGCCGGTACAAAACGATTATTTGCGCCAAAGATAAGTATCCGTTGACGCGGCTTCGCTAAATCACTCTCAATCCGGCACGGTTCGAACTGGCGAAACGGCCAAAAGGTTGTCCTCAGAGTGCCTCTGTCGCCTCCCGTGACATCCGCGGCGTATGATTTTCTGATGGTGCTTGACAAAGTGGAGGGACGAAGATTACAGTCTCGACTTTCCTGCCGCCCGGGTAACACCATCGGAGAGCCATCTGGCACCCGAGTAAGCCGTACGAAGTCGAGAAGGACTGTCGGGTAAAGGACACTGGCGCCTTAGGCTTAATAGGAGGACAACAATGAACGCAAGACGGATGATTGGAGTGTTGGGTCTCGTTGGCGTTGGGTTGGGGCTGAGCGTTTCGCTTGTTTTTGGTCACGGCGGCGACCCCAACATGGTGCACGCGTGCGTCAACACCAGTAGCGGCACGGTGAAATTCGTCAGCCCAAACACCACCTGCCAAAATAACGAGCTAGCGGTGGACTGGGACAAACCTTTGCGCACCGAGCCGGGGACTTTCATCGTGGATTGCGACGCTCAAGAATCGATAAATAACGCATTGCGAAACCTAATACCTGGCGATACGCTCCGGGTCAGCGGGACGTGCAACGAAAACGTCCGGGTGCACGAAGAGGTCGAGAGAATTACCCTAGACGGGCAGGGGATCGCCACAATCAACGGTCCGGATTCGACGCTCGGTACCGTTGAGGTAAGAGGTAGAGCGGTTACTATAAGAAACTTCACCATAACCGGTGGGGACAGTTGCGTCAGGGTCACCCAGGGCGGTACTGCGACGATAGACAGCAATCACATCCAAAACTCAAGCCGCTTGCAGGGGATCAGCATCACCCGTGGTTCGTTCGCGACGATTGCTAACAACACGATCAAGAACAATGCGAATCACGGCATCCAGCTGCTCGGCGGAAGTTCGGCCAACATTGGCTTTTTGGGTAGCGACGACGCCATGGCAAGCCCCAACGTGATTCAAAATAATGCAGGGTTCGGGATCAACCTCTCGGACGCCTCGTCCGCGAGAATCGACGGCAATCTTATCACCGACAACGCCTTTGCGGGGATCAACGTCTCGGAAAGTTCATCGGCGCGGATCGGCTTCACCGGGCCGACCGGCAGTTTGACCGCAGCGAATACGATTAAAAACAACGGCAACGGAGGTATCCGGGCATTGGACGCTTCCCATGTAGGCATCGAGGGGAACTTTATTGAGAGCAATATCGGTGTGGGGATTTCTATCGATACGAGTTCTTCTGCTGAAATCGGCGTCCGGGGCTTTTCCAACAACATTCAGAACAATACGGGGGGTGGCGTTCTGCTGCGAAGGTCATCGAGTGCCCGCATTTTGGCTGCCGTGATCAGCAACAATACGGGCAACGGCGTGCATATCAGCCGCGGCTCACAGGGAGACGTCGGCAGCAACACCATCAACGCCAACACGGGCGATGGCATTCGGGTGGAAGAAAACGGCGGGTTAAACATTTTCCCCTCCGCCAACAACGGAAACAACGGGCAGTTCGGCGTTCGCTGCCTCACGGGCGGGTATGCGACGGGCTCGCTCGGCGGATTAACCGGCGCTAGCGGCCCAAAGAATTTCGGCATCACTGTCGCTTTGACGGAAAATCCCGCGGTAAGCGTTAACAGCGAGGGGTGCATTGACAGGACGACGCCGTAACAGTGAACGGCGTGTTCGGAGCCGACCACCGCGCCGTTCCAAAGATTCCAGCCGTTCAACCGTGCTGCTCCGTTCAATCCCTTTCCTTCATCCTCCCCCGCGTTGCGGGAGAGGAAAGCATGCCCTGAGCAACGTCGAAGGAAGGTGGGGGCAGGGACATTTTGAACGATTGGAACGACTGGAACGGTTTGAACCCCTAATCTTCTATGCCGTATTCCTCCCAGCGGCTGGCGACTAAATCCAGGTGTTCCTTGGGCGGCAGCGAAATGGCCGGATATTTATGCTTTCGCGTGGCGTCGATGGCGAGCCGGGAGCCGACGTAACGGCTGGGGTGATGTTGAATCACGTCGGCCGGCGCCTGAGAGGGGTCCAGACCGACGGCCTGGACGTCCTTTTCGATATAGATATCGCGGTCGGGGCGGACATGCCAGCTGAGCGCCCAATCGACGGCAAAATCGTCCTGCACATCGATATCGTCGTCCACCACAACTGTGATCTTGCCGAAGCCCGTTCGTTGCGACCAGGCGCCGTACATGAGCTGGCGCACCTGGCCGTCGAACTGTTTTTTTAAGGAAATTACCAGATACGCACCGCTGCCCCCGGCCTCTTTCAAGCGCAAATCTTTAATGGGAATGTGCAAGGTGTCCTTTAAATGTTTGAACAGCGGCCACTCGCGACCGATGCCACGTATGCAGCTCGATTCCGATGGCGGCATCTGGCTGATGAACGCCTGATACAACGGTTTATTACGAAACGTCATGCACTTGATATTGAAGTAAGGCTCGTTGCCGGCCGGACCCATATAGCCGGTGTATTCACCGAAGGGACCTTCATGTTCCACGGCATTAGGTGGAATCTCGCCTTCGAGAACGATTTCCGCGGTAGCCGGTACCTCTAGGGGCACAGTTTCACATGGCACCAGATCCACCGGTTCGCCACGGAGCGCGCCGGCCACGGCAAATTCATCCAGTGCATCGGACATTTTCGACACAGAGACATAGCCGATGGACGGATCGGCGCCGATGACGACGGCCACCGGCGTCGGTTTATTCTGCGCATTGTTTTTGTAAACATGCCACGCCATGTCTTGGCGTTTGCCGATAAGCAGTCCCGTCTTGGCTGGCCCCTTCATCTCCATCCGATAGGTTCCGACATTGCGCACTCCGGTTTCCGGATCCTTAGTGATGAGATAGGGTGAAGTAAAAAACGGGCCCGGGTCTTGGCCGACGGTCCATACGGGGATGGGTAATTTAGTGATGTCGACGTCTTTCCCGTGAAGAATATTCTCTTTGCACGGCCCATCCCTGACTATTCGAGGGGGAATCGGATTTCCCAACGCGTAATCCCACTTGCGATTGATGCCCTCCACAGACTCGGTTTGCAGGCCCAGGGCATAAATTTCCCGTGATGCGCCGAGCACTCCGGCGACGACCGGGATGTTAAAGCCTTTGACGTTTTCAAAAACCAGGGCGGGGCGCCTTTGGGGAGCGATCTTTTTGAAAAGCTGCCGGCAGACCGCGGCGATCTCCCAATCCTTATCGACTTCCTTGGTGACGCGTTTGAGTTTGCCGCACTTCTCGAGGGTCGCAACATATTCGCGTAGATCTTGGTAGGCCATGAATCCTCCTGTTTCCAGATGGGGCCGAGGTAATGATTGGCGTATACTAAACAGAAAATAGTTTAGATATCAACAATCGCAGTATAAAATAATTGGGTATACATTGCCTACCGAGCACGAACGACGATCACGATAGCTCACGCCGGGTAGTAGGTTCAACGCGGAATCCAGGATGAAGCGGGCAGTCAAAACGGATTGGCAGGCCGGCTATTTGGGGCGTTGGCTTTAAAAGGAACTTTTTAGGCGCGAATTTCGGCGCGCATAAATATAATATAGGAAATACCGAAGCAAACCGCCACCAAACCAAACAGTGTAGTGATATGAGGCCAGATTAAAATTAGGCTTTGTTCCAGCGCCAGCGGCGTCGGCAGGATGCCTTCAACTTGGCTCTGTAGCACCGGACCAAAGGTCCGCGCGGTCGTGGGGTTTAAAAGGATTTGAATGGTTTCGGAAAAAAGCGTGCTCGGGGAAATGCGCCCCACCAAATTTGAAATGTCTACTTGGCGGGCAATGGCTTCGGGGGTCGTGGCGTCGGGGACGGCAAGGTTTGCGATTCCCAGACTCAAGACCGGAATGAAAAGCAGCATGAAGAGCCAAAGAGCCATGGAGGCAAGCGCCGCGGTGACGGTCTTTTGAAACAGCAGTGAAAAGAGCATGGCCAGCGCCAGCCAAAACCCGACATAAAACACGCCGACGGAAGTGAAAATCAGCATGCGCCAGACTTCCTCGGTATTGGGAGGAAAACCAAGTAAGGTGATCCCCAAGCCCATCACCAAAAGAAGAATAGAGCCCCAGAGGATGGCGACGGTAGTGAGGCCCGCGAAAAATTTTCCGTTGATCAAGCTGTCGCGGTAGATCGGCTGCGAGAGCACGCGACTCAGGGTACCCCGGGCGTATTCGCCGCTGATAGTGTCAAAGCCCAGGGTTATTCCTACAAGTGGTCCGAAAAAGCCCAAAAAAGTGGCCAAGGAAAAAAGCGTGTCGCCGCTGGATGTCATCAGCAGTAAAAAAGCAAACTGCGGCGGCACGATCTCCGAGTTCTGCCGGATCGTCTGGCCGGTGCTGTAGCTCGCCCAAAGACCAGACAAGAGAACGATGCTCAAGAGGATCATGAAACGGCGACTGCTGAAATGGTCGGCCAGCTCTTTCCAAAAAACTACACTCATGGTTACGCCTCGCGGAAGTATTTTAGGTAGATTTCTTCCAAGGTCGGATCTTCAGAGCGAAGCTGCAATAGAGGCAAACTGCGGCGCACCAGAAGCGACATCACTTCCGGTCGTACGTCCCTGGTGCAGCGGAGAAACAGACCTTGACCGCGCTTCTCAATTTCCTCGACGCCGTTGATAGCATGCAAATCGTTCTCCAGGCTGGCGGCGCCACCGGCGGTTTCTAACAGAAAATTCCATTGGCGATCTTTGAGAATAGCCCTCCCCAGTTCGTCCATATGCCCCTGGACGATCAGCCGGCCTTTGACGATGATGCCGACGCGGCTGCAAATTTCTTGAACTTGCTGCAGCTGATGCGACGAGAGCATGACAGTGAGGTTTTGTTCGCGATTGAGGTTCCTGATCATTTCCAATATGCGGATGGCGCCGTCCGGGTCGATACCCAGTGTCGGTTCATCGAGGAAGATGGTCTGCGGCCGCTTGACTAAAACTTCGGCAATTCCCAGGCGCTGTTTCATGCCCCGTGAGAACTCCTTGACCAGCCGTCGGCCGTCATCGCTTAAACCGACCTGTTCCAATACATCCGAGGTTCTCCGGCGCGCCTCGTTTTCCTCAATACGATTCAACCGGGCCATATAGAGAAGGTTCTCGCGGGCGCTTAAGTCTTCGTAAAACCCGGGGTTCTCCGGCAAATAACCGACTCGCCGTTTGACTTCGAGGGGCTCGTGGGTGGGATCGAAGCCGCACACCGAGGCATCTCCCGAAGTCGGTTCGGTAAGTCCGAGAAGCATGAGGATCGTAGTGGTTTTTCCCGCGCCGTTGGGACCGAGAAAACCAAATATTTCTCCTTCTTGAACTGTTAGGTTAAGAGCGTTAACCGCGAGTTTATCGCGATAGCGCTTGGTCAAATTATTGGTTTCGACAACGGCGCTCATCGGCGGCCCAGACGGAAAAATACAATGGCCAGTCCAATCACGACCAAGCCAACGATGCCGAAGCCGACCCAGCCCCATACCGTCGGCGTCGAAACGGTGACTCTGAATTCGACGGACTTGGTGACCTCCGGCGCGTTGGCCGTTAGCGTTAGTAAATAATCCCCGGCGATGGTTCTGTCCGGAGCGAGGACCTCCATCTTGATTTCCCGGACTTCACCCGGATTCAAGGCATCGATTTTATCCGGTTTGAACTCTACCGTCCATTTATCGTTGGGCTTCTTGGTGACGAAAGAAAGGTTGCGAATTGCCGCGCTGCCGGCGTTTCCGACTAGGAAATCGATGGGATTCTTCTTGCCGGCGGTCAAAGAAGCGTTGAGGGTACCCGAGGCGGAGCCCATTTTGAGGTCTTGAGTGCCCCGCAGCGTAACCTTCACATTGTTGCTTGCCTCGAATGCGCCGGCCCGGGCACGCATCGTTACCGGATACTCGTTCGCCTCAGCGCGCAGCGGGGGATCGATCTCCACGCTCAAGGTTTCCGAAGCGTTTTCTTTCAGTTGGATCGAAGAGATCTGGGTGTCGCCGAACTGGGGTTTGAATTTAGTATTCCAACCCGCCGGCGCTTGCGTCGACAGTGTTACGGTAAGCGGCTTGTTGGTTTCGTTCTTCAGATCGACGGTGAATTTCAGCGTCTGGCCCGACGCGGTGGTCAGCACGGGATATTGACTGGTGAGTTTTAAGCCTCCCGTTTCAACTTTTTTCGACGTGACCCGGAGCGTAATGGTTTCAACGTATTGGGTGGGACCGCCAAAGTCTTTGGCCGTGACCTTGATTTGATAGTTCCCCGGCTTTGTATTGTCGGGGACTTTAGCTTTAAACTCTACGGTAGTGGATTTGTTGGATGATGGGTCCCCCGCTCCGACCATGACCGAGCGAATCGGATAGCTCGGATATCTCGAGTTGAAGTTTACGTCCCATCCCTGCGGCACCCCTTCGAGCGTCAGGCTGACTTCCACCGGATCTCTTCTGCGGTTGACGACCTCTGTGTCCATGGTAACTTCTTGTCCCTGGCCGACGGTCAAATCCTTGAACGGCAGAATTAAGTTAAAAGATTCCTTGGATTGAGCGGTGCTGTCCGCTTCGGCCCTTTTTTCTGCGGCCGATCCAAAGGGAACAACTGTCAAGGTAGAGAGCAGGCACAAAGCGAGCAATTTCATAGCCCTCGCTGGCCGAACTCGTGTAGCCTCGATCCTCATAGTAACCCCCCTCGGGTGGAAATTTTGGTAGCAGATAAATATCCATAAACGCTTCCAGCGTCAAGCCCCGCTCTAGTTATCGGGTTTTACCCTGTTGACGTAGTCCCTCGTAAAGGACGATGGAGACGGCGTTGGAGAGGTTGAGACTTCGCACTCCAGTCCCCATCATGGGAATGCGATAAGCGCGTTCCCAGTTGGCGTCGAGCAGTTCGGCGGGCAAGCCTCGGGTCTCCGGCCCGAAAACGAGATAATCGGCTTCTCCGTAATGAACTTCCGTATAGGATCGCGTCGCTCGCTTGGTAAAAAATAGCAGGTTATTCGCTCCGTTTTGGTTTAAGAAATCACCCCACGAATTGTGCACTCGCAGGTCGACGAACTCCCAGTAGTCGAGCCCCGCGCGTTTAAGGTGCTTGTCGTCGATTTTGAATCCAAGGGGCTCGATCAAGTGCAGGGGCGAAAGGGTAGCGGCGCAGAGGCGCGCGATACTGCCTGTGTTAGGTGGAATTTCAGGCTCCAAAAGCACGACGTGCATAAACAGTTCGATTCGAGTTTCGGGTGTCGCGTCTCAGGTTTTTCAAATAACAATAATCCTCTAGTGGATTACTACCTGGACCTAAAGGCCTACGATGAACACGTGGTTTAACGATCCAGGATCAAGGTTACAGGCCCGTCGTTGGTGAGGGAGACTTCCATTTTGGCTTGAAATTGTCCCGTAGCAACCTTGAGCCCCGACCCTCTCAAGCGCTCAACGAAATAGTCGTATAAGGGTTGCCCCTCGGCGGCAGGAGCCGCGGCGCTGAAAGAAGGGCGGTTTCCCTTGTCGCAGTCGCCGTATAAAGTGAATTGTGAAACGACCAGAAACTCTCCCGCGGTGTCCATGATTGACCAATTCATTTTGCCTTGCGAGTCTTCGAAAATTCTCAGGTTTTTGATCTTTTGGACCAGTTCATCAGCATTGCTTTTACCATCGGACTTGCCGACGCCGAGAAATAGACAAACCCCATGGCCAATTTTCCCGACCACTGCCCCCGCGACGGTGACCTCGGCTTTGGAAACTCTTTGAATGACGACTCTCACATTAAAAAAATTGTTAACAGAGAAACGCGGGATTGACAACGTGGGGGAGGGGCTTTTCTGCACGCACCCTGATAGAAAAACGGCAGCGGGGAGTATATCTTGAGTTGGGGAAGAGGAGAAATACGGCTCGCCTCGACCCAAGTGAGGTCCATGCGTCAAAAGCGAAAAAATAGCATCGCCACGGCGGCTGCTTTAACGCTTCTCTGTTGGGCAATGCAAACCTGGGCGCAGGGAGCTCCCGAGTTTCCGGCTAGCGGCGCAGGGAGCGCTTACGGAGGCCGGGTTGCGGGAAAAGTGTCACTCGTGGGCGCCTACCAGAAACCTGATCGACTCAAAGTTTTCAAGAACCGGGATTTCTGCGGCCCCTGGGTGGCCAATGAAACATTGCTCGTGAGCCCCGACGGAGGAGTCCAAAACACGGTCGTCATTTTACACCCGGTTGATACGCGGGCCTCTGTCCGCCCCGCCCGACTGGTGCTCGATAACATACAATGTGCCTTTGCGCCCCATGTTCAGGTCGCTCCTCTCGGTAGCGAATTGATTCTCAAGAATAGCGATCCAATTCTACACACGGTGCATGCTCGAATTGGCAAAGAGACTTTATTCAACGTGGGTCTCCCCAACTGGCGGCAGGTGACAAAGACTCTCGGACGGGCCGGTGTAATCAAAATCGACTGCGACGTACTGCATGTGTGGATGAGCGCGGCCATCGTGGTGACCCCAAGCCCCTATTATGTCGTAACCGATATTCACGGCTCTTTTTCCTTCGATAATCTGCCTCCGGGACGCTATAAAATAGAAGTTTGGCACGAGAGGCTGGGAACCAAGGAATCGAGGATCTCTCTGACTTCTAATAAGGACATGGTGTCAGTAGAGATAGTTTATTCGTCGATTGGAATCAAGGCGGTGGAAAAATTATCAAGGTAGCTTTAAGGACCCGCGACGAGGAAAAATATTGGTCCATAAAAAATCCCGGGTGAATGTGCTGTTCGAGGAGACTGCTGTCGCCAAGAAATTTGGGCATAGAAATGCCGATTGACTAGCGATAGGAACCAAAGTAAACTCATCCGCGATATATAATAGTTGTTATGGGACACCCTGCTTCAATAAGAAAAACATTCGTGCTGCTCTCTCTCGCGGTCGTGCTCTCGCTCCTAGTTACAACAACAGTGTATGCATGTTCTGGCCTGCGCTTATTGCAAATGACAACCCCGCATTCCTCCATGGATAGCGAGGACATTAAGAGAGGTCCTTGTGCCGATCACAAACAGGATATTTGCAAATCCGTGCGCGCGCGCATGCTGTCGATCCAGCCGGGACTGATCAAAGCTCCAGATGGGGGGCCACTTTCTTATTTTCCCACGCTGCAGGTAGTCGAATCTTTCAAAGATGTTGTTTTCTTGCCACATCTTTTCGACTTAAAAATCGTTTATCACCCGGTTTTTAAACTCTCTCTGCCCTTCTCTTTCCTAGTTCTTCGAATTTAATACATCTCTGATTCCCTTGGTTAGTATGTGACGACCATTTGGACCATGGGTCCGGTGGCGCGGCCTGCTCGTTATGCTCCTGATTGGAAAAACAGCAGGTGTGAGGGACTCTTATGCGCAGGTATCAGACGGTTCCAATAGGAGAAACTATGAACGGAACTAAAACAATACGAATGGCATTTTTCGCGTTGTTTCTATCATTCGTGAGTTATGCAGCCAATGCCCTGGGTCAAGCGTCGAACGAAGCAGCAACTCTCAGCCTTTCCCAGGCCATAGTGGAAGCCCTCGAGAAAAATCCCGAGATCCAGGCGGCGAAAAGAAAGGTTGAATCGGTCCGCGCAAGAGCGAAGCAGGCAACCTATCTGGAGGACCCCGAGCTTAATCTGGAGGCTTGGGGTGTTCCACTCAATCATCCCGTCAAATACCGAAGCGCCAACCCTCTTATCATCGGGGTGCGTCAGAAGCTGCCTTTCTTCGGCAAGCTAGGATTGAAGGGTGAGATGGCCGACGAAGAGGCGAAAATGGTGGAGGAGGAGCTTAGAGCCAAGGAGCAGGAGATAGTTGCTAGGGTCAAAGCTTTCTACGCGGATTATTTCATGGCCAGCAAAAGTATCGAGATTTATAACGAGCTTTTGGAGTTAATCCGTCACACCGGCACTACTGCGGAAAACCTGTATGGCGTAGGGAAAGCACCGCAGCAGGATGTGATCAAGGCTCTTCTGGAGCGCACCGAGATTTTAAATAAACTGACGTGGGCGGGAAGAGACCTGTTGACGTCACAAGCGAGACTCAACGCGCTTTTGAGCCGTCGTCCAGAGGACCGGCTTGGCGATCCTGAGGAGTTGGCTTTAAAGCCTGTTCCCACGGAGCTTTTTCAGTTGGAGAAACTTGCTATGCAGCAGCGCCCGGAGCTGAAGGCTATGGAGTCGAGCATTACCAGATCAGAAACAGCCGTAAAGTTGGCCGAAAGGAATCGGAAGTATCCCGACTTTATGTTGGGTCTACAGTACTGGCTTGCCCCCGATCAAAATCCGCGGCATATGTACGCGCCCATGCTGACCCTGACGATTCCTTTTTCCCCATGGACAAAGGGCAAACACGACTACGAGATCGAAGAGGCGCTCGCGGAGCGGCAGCACGCTAAAGCCAGTTTGACCGCGATGAAAAATATGGCTTTGCTCGAAGTGAGGGAGACATCGGTAAAACTCGAAGCGGCGATGAAATCGGTCGCGATCTATCGTGATGGACTTCTTCCCCAAGCGGAACAGTCGTTCCAAGCTGCAGTCGCGGCATATCAAACCGGCGGCGTAAATTTCACGACTCTTTTGGACGCGCAGCGAACGATACGCGATGTTCGTATGGGATATTACAAGGTTTTAGTCGATTATGAGCAGAGCCGCGCCGATTTAGAAAGAGCTGTGGGCAAAGAACTTCAATAAGTTCAATTCAGGAAAAATTTGGAGGTTCAACAATGATAATCGCAAAATCATTAAAAGTGTTCGTGCTGGTGATTTTGGCTGGTAGCATATTTGCCGCCGGATATTTTTGGGCCATGAGAGGAATGGAACACGCAATGTCGTCCCATGCTAAACCGAGCGATGCGCCAGGCATGAAAGGCATGGCTAACATGTCCGGTATGGAGGGAATGGGTAGCATGCAAGGCATGAGTGGAATGGCTTCCGGAATGGTCATGATCAGTCCAGAGAAGCAGCAACTCATGGGTGTGAGAATCGCAACCGTCGAAAGGAGACCGATGGTCAGGACGGTGCGGACGGTTGGGGCGATAACCTACGACGAGACCAGGGTGACTCATGTTCATAGTAAGATCGAAGGGTGGATAGACAAGCTCTACGTCAATTACACGGGGAAACTGGTCGAGAAAGGCCAACCGCTTTTTACAATCTACAGCCCGGACCTGCTCGCAACCCAGCAGGAATATTTTCTGGCCATTAAGGCCAGAGAACGATTTGCGGCGAGTTCTATTCCCGAGGTTAGATCAGGAGGCGAGTCCTTGGTTGCCGCGAGTAAGAAACGACTTGCGCTCTGGGATATCTCGGAAAGTCAAATTCGAGAGCTTGAGCAGAAGGGCGAGCCGCAGAGAACGTTAACTCTGCACGCGCCGCACTCCGGGTTTGTCATTAAAAAAGACGCTAATCAAGGGATGAGGATCATGCCGGATAAGGAACTGTATACGATCGCTGATCTTTCCACCGTCTGGGTGAACGTAGATATCTACGAGAGTGAAATTCCTTTTGTCCGCCCGGGACAGAGCGCGAGCGTGACTGTCTCTTATGACACTGGTGCCAGATTTAACGGAAAGGTTTCGTACATTTACCCTTATGTTGATGAAAAGACGAGAACTGTGAAAGCCCGGATCAATGTTCCCAACCCCGGGTTCAAACTCAAGCCCGATATGTATGTCAATGCCGAGATAAAGATCGACGGCGGAAGACATTTGGCCGTTCCCGATGAGGCGGTCTTGGATTCAGGCATGAAAAAGGTGGTCTTTGTCGACAAGGGCAACGGTCACTTCGAACCGAAGGAAGTCAAACTTGGAGCCAAACTAGATGGCTTCTATCAGGTGGTGTCGGGGCTGGATGAGGGGCAAAAAATTGTTGTCAGCTCGGCATTTCTTCTTGACTCTGAAAGCCGCTTGGCGGAGGCGATGGGCGCGATGGCCGGTATGCCCGGGATGTCGGGAATGCCTGGCATGGAAGGAATGAAAGGGATGACGACGAGTGCGCCGGCGAAGACCGACCCACAAGAGAAAATTGTCCAAGACCTGAAGCTTACCCTTTCCACGAAGCCGGAAAAGCCCAAGGCAGGTGAGAATATTCTGCGGCTGAAGATCACCGATAAGTCCGGCAATTCGGTCAAAGACGCTCAGGTCACCTTGCAGTACACAATGAATATGGCCGGCATGGTGCTATCCACGGTAGATGCCAAACTATCGAAAGACGACTTTTTTGAAACCAAAGCCACTCTCGGAATGATGGGCGAATGGGAAGTGACGGCGATAGTGCGTCGCCCGGGACAGAAGGAAGTAAAAGAAAAGTTTAAACTTCTTGCCCTTCAATAGGGGGTAACATGATCGAAAAGATTATCGAGGCCAGTGCAAAAAACAAATTTTTTGTTTTTCTCATGGTGTTTTTCCTCAGCGCCTGGGGGCTTTGGGCGTTACGAAATACACCGCTTGACGCGATTCCAGATCTCTCGGACGTTCAGGTCATCGTTTACACTACCTGGATGGGACGAAACCCGAGCGTCATAGAAGATCAGGTAACCTACCCTATAGCGACCACCATGCTGGCTGCGCCCCAAGTAAAGTCTGTCAGAGGCTTCTCCGACTTTGGTTATTCTTACGTCTATATAATCTTTGCGGACGGGACTGACATCTACTGGGCGCGCAGCCGTGTCTTGGAGTATCTCAACCAGGTTTCGGGACGTCTTCCTCCAGGGATTACGCCTGTATTGGGATCGGATGCCACGGGAGTCGGTTGGGTATTCCAGTACGCGCTCGTGGACGAAAGCAACAAGTATGATCTCGCGCAACTCCGTAGTTTGCAGGACTGGTATCTCCGCTATCAACTTTCGACTGTTGAAGGCGTGGCGGAGGTAGCCAGCCTGGGCGGCTTCGTCAAGCAGTATCAGATCAATCTCGACCCCAACAAACTCGCGGCCTACCGACTTCCGGTCAGGAAGGTCGTCGACGCCATCCGCATGAGTAACAACGACGTGGGCGGAAGATCCATTGAACTAAGCGGCACCGAGTACATGGTGCGCGGACGAGGCTACATCCGTTCGATGAAGGACTTGGAAAATATAAGTTTAGGAATGAACGACCGTGGAACTCCGGTACTTCTGAGAGACGTGGGGCAGATTTCGCTAGGCCCTGATATGCGGCGAGGCTTGGCTGATTTGGACGGAAGGGGGGAAGTGGTCGGCGGCATCGTAGTCATGCGTTACGGAGAGAATGCTCTGAGGGTTATCGATCGGGTGAAAACCAAGCTTCAGACGATTGCTCCTTCCCTCCCGTCCGGAGTCAAGATCGTAACAACGTATGACCGGTCTGATCTCATTTTGAAGTCCATCGCGACTCTGAAGGAAAAACTCCTCGAGGAAATCATCATCGTTAGCATTGTGAGCTTGATCTTTCTCTTTCACGTTCGAAGCGCTCTGGTGGCGATCTTAACTCTTCCCATCGCCATCCTTCTTTCCTTTATCAGCATGTACTATCTCAAGCTTACCTCCAACATCATGTCTCTGGGGGGTATCGCCATTGCTATCGGCGCCATGGTGGATGCGGCCATCGTAATGGTGGAAAACGCTCATAAACGATTGGAACAATGGGAAAGCGAAGGAAGGAAGGGGAGTCGCAGCCAAGTGATTATCGAAGCCGCGAAGGAAGTCGGTAAACCGCTCTTTTACTCGCTCCTGATTATCACGGTTTCTTTCCTACCCATCTTCACTTTAGAAGCGCAAGAGGGCAGGCTCTTTCGTCCCCTGGCATTCACAAAAACCTTCGCGATGTTTTTTGCCTCTTTTCTTTCGATTACTTTGGCGCCGGTTTTGATGGTTCTATTGATCCGCGGCAAGATCCATCCCGAAACAAAAAATCCTGTTAGTCGCTTTCTCATTGCACTCTATTATCCAGTTGTCAGAGCGGTACTGCGGTTTAAGAAAACGACTATCGCCATAGCTGCGTTCATGCTGGCGTTGACGGTTCCTTCGTTCATGCGATTAGGATCTGAGTTTATGCCGCCGCTTAACGAAGGGATGATTTTTTACATGCCGACGACTCTCCCTGGCATCTCAGTCACTCAAGCCGGACGAATCCTCCAGCTCCAAGACCGAATCTTGATGAACTTCCCCGAGGTACTTAGGGTATTCGGCAAGTCCGGACGGGCTGAAACTCCGACCGACCCGGCACCTTTTAGCATGGGCGAAACCACCGTGATGCTCAAACCCGAATCGGAGTGGCGACCGGGAATGACATGGGACAAATTAGTCGCGGAGATGGATCAGGCGTTGCGTCTGCCGGGGGTGGCCAACGCCTGGACGATGCCGATCAAAAATCGCATCGACATGCTCTCCACCGGAATTCGCACCCCTGTGGGTATAAAAATCTTCGGACCGGATCTCAAAAAGATTGAAGAGATCGGCAAGCAAATCGAAGGAGTCCTGCCGCAGGTCCCGGGCACTCGGACCATTTTTGCAGAGCGCGTGGCGAGCGGCTATTACCTTGATATCGATATCCGCCGAGACGAGGTGGCGCGCTACGGTCTGATGATCGGTGATGTTGGGATGGTCATTGAGTCGGCCATTGGGGGCGAAAACATCACGACCACCGTCGAGGGAAGAGAGCGCTACCCGGTCAATTTGAGATATGCGCGAGAACTACGCGACGACGTGGAGAAGCTTAAGCGGGTACTCATTCCCACCATGATAAACGGGGCTCAGGTCCCCTTGGGCCAGCTTGCGGATATACGGCTGACAACGGGTCCAGCCATGATCAAAAATGAGGAGGGCCAGCTGGTGGGCTATGTCTACGTGGACATGGCTGGTCGGGATATCGGCGGTTATGTAGAGGAGGCCAAAAAAGTCGTCGCACAAACCATTAAACTCCCCCAAGGCTATACGCTCGTTTGGAGCGGCCAATACGAATATTTGGAGCGAGCGAAAGAGCGGCTTTTGTATGTTGTGCCCCTTACGATTCTTATCATCTTCGTTCTGCTTTATCTGAACTTTCAGTCTGTCGCTAAGAGCTTGATCGTCCTTTTGTCCGTGCCATTTTCCTTAGTAGGAGGGATCTGGCTTCTCGACTTGATGGATTACAACCTGAGCGTCGCCGTATGGGTAGGAATCATCGCCCTTGCCGGAGTCGCCGCCGAGACCGGCGTGGTCATGATTGTTTATCTGGATGAAGTCTACGAGAGGAGACTGCGCGAAGGGTTGATGTCCAGTCAAAAGGATCTCTATGAAGCGATCATCGAAGGTGCCGTCCAGCGAGTGCGGCCCAAGATGATGACAGTCATGGCGATCATAGCCGGACTGCTTCCAATTATGTGGTCACACGGCGCTGGGGCCGATGTGATGAAGCGGATCGCGGCGCCGATGATCGGCGGCATGGTGACCTCTACAATACTTACGCTGGCCGTCATCCCGGCTATATACGCGCTATGGCGCGCTCGTGAGGTAAAGCCGAATTTAACCGAGCGATGAAGTGGTTCATGAAGGAGGGCCGAGCCCGTTGGGGAACACTGATGTCGGTATATATAGTCGCTGTCGTGTTAAATTATCTCTGGGAGCTGACCCAAGCCCCGCTCTATGTCGGTTGGGAAAGTTACAACACCGGGGTCTTGTGGCATTGTTTTGTCGCAAGCTTGGGCGATGGAATCATGGTGTTGCTGATCGTCGCAGCGGGCCGAATCGCGCTGCATCGATGGAATTGGTTTGAGCGCCCGGGGTTTCTCGGTTGTTTTGTGATGGTAGCTTCGGGGCTCGTCCTGGCTGTATTGGTCGAATGGGTGGGGGTGAATATCTTAGGGCGATGGGAGTATACAGCTAGGATGCCAATCATGCCCGAGGTTGGAGTTGCGCTCGTCCCTATTGCGCAAATGCTGGTTCTTCCGCCGCTGATATTTCAGATAGTGGCTGTTTACGGAGCAAAAACAAGAGCCTAATTTTTTGCATCCTCGGGTGCCGATGGAGTACCGAACCCGCCAAAAGCTTAATCGTCCAAAGCATCGCAAGGATTGACTTCCGGTTGAAAAGGAGCAAAAATCAACAACGATGAAACGGGCCGATAAGAATCTGGTTGCCTTTGGTCTAGTTGTTTTCTTCGCGTTGGGAGTTTTCTGCTACACACTGGCGGCTCCCAGCCAATCCCTAGCTTCAGTCACCGGCTGCTCGCAAACTAGCCGCACCATGGCGATGACGGGCTGCGAATTTCCCAATTACCTCTGCGGACTTGAGCCCTCTTCTCTGAACTCTAAAGCCGCGCTTAGCTCATCTCGTTCCAATGACCTTCTCAAGAACGCCATTAGCCTGGTAATTGGAGAGGCTCTTGTAGCAGCTGCCAATGATGGGGCGCTCTTATTAGATAAGCAGCGTGCAACCGCTACTCCTTTCGTGCCACACAAAGTTTCCATCCGCCTTTTCAATTCCATTTTGAACCTTTGAATTCTCGCACCCGTTAGTTTTCTCACTTTTATGATTCTTTCTCAGCCCTCCTGATCCGGAGGAACTGAGTTTATAGTTTTCCAAGGAGGAACCAATGAAAACAATCAGTTTGGCTGTTTTAGTGTCTTTTCTTGTTCTCACAGGATTGGCTCTCGCCTCTCAATTGGGTGAACAGAAGAGCCATTCATCCATGATGGGAGAGATGATGAAGGGAGAGAAGGGCAGGGAAGGAATGGGCGGCATGGGTGGAATGATGGGGATGATGAAGATGATGGAGCAATGCGGCAAGATGATGGAGTCGTCCCAGCATATTGAGAAGCCCAAAGAAGGCCAAAACCAGTGAAGTTGGATGGTAGCAGGGGCGTTAGGTCCCTGTCACCAGCCCTACGTGACTCTATGACCAAGCTGTTTTCATTGACATCCGGTCTTTTGCTGATTCTTGGAATCGCCCTCTTGTACGAGTCTGGTTACAATCAAAATCCAGTTGTTCAGGCTGCGGCGAGCATCGATCTTGGCGAAAGAATCTACCTCGAGAATTGCGCTGCATGCCACGGTCAAAAGGGAGATGGCAAAGGACCCGAAGCTGCACGACTTGAAATCAAGCCGAGAGACTTTACCATGGGGAATTACAAGTTTCGCTCCACTCCATCCGGCTCTCTTCCTTTGGATAAGGATATATTTCGAACGATTTCCCAGGGGGTAAGAACGACCAGCATGCTCGCCCAGCTTCATCTTTCAGAAAAAGAACGATGGGCGGTGGCCGAGTATCTAAAAACCTTCTCACCGAAGTTTAAGGCCGAGAAACCCCTTAAGCCCATTTCTATTCCAGCTCAACCTGCGGCGATCCGAGAGCAGGTCAAGCTCGGCAAGACACTGTATGCAGAAGCAGGCTGCGCTCAGTGTCACGGGGCCAAAGGCAAAGGGGATGGGATGTCGGCGACCGAGCTGAAAGATGAGTCGGGAAATTCCATTTTTCCAACGGACCTGACGTTCAAACCTTTCAAATCTGGTCCCGAGCCTCAGGATCTTTTTCGGACTCTGAGCACCGGTCTTAGCGGTACGCCAATGCCTTCGTACGGAGGGGCTCTCGATCCGAAAGAGAGATGGGCTCTGGTTTCTTATATCCTTTCGATTGCGACCCAGGAACGACCGAGAGGAATGATGGGTCTTGTGGGGGAAGAAATTGAAGGCATGAGGATAGATATGCGCGCCGCGATGGCCGGGATGATGGGGGGTCGAGGAACGATGGATAGAAACATGCGCGACACGATGAAGCATATGATGGGAAGATAACTTTCAATACGGAGATATCATGAAGAAACCACTGAAATGTTTCTCAATTTACATTGCGTTAATCTGGAACTTATTCGCTGGATTGATCCAGGCGAAAGAACCTGATCGATTCATACTGGCGGCAAACCAACCTATATCAAAGACAAGTGCGTCAGTTTTCGAGCATGTTCATGCGCTCGCTCTTGATGCAGAAGGACATTCCTTATTTCTGGGAGCCCATACCGGCCTCTTTCGCAGCAACGATCGCGGGCGGTCGTGGAAGAAGGTGCCGGTTTCGAGCAAGCACGCTCATCTCGACGTAATGGACATCGCGCCTGATGCACGAGAAGCGACAACGATCTATATCGCTACCCATGAAGCAGGAGTCCTCAAGAGCACTGACGGAGGCGTTTTCTGGAAAGAAATTAACAACGGTCTCGGAGGACTCGATGTTCATGGGCTGGCCATCGACCCTAGTTTGCGCTTTAAGCTCCATGCGGCCGTTCGCGACAAGGGCGAAGGAATCTATAGAACGACCGACCAGGGCGCAAAGTGGATTCGCGTGGATGACGGCCCTCAAGGAGAAGTCAAAGTCTTGAGGTCGGTCAATATTTCGACGGGAATGGGAGGGATTTTTCTCTACGCGGGCACTTCTACCGGGCTGCAACGCGGCCCGGATTGTTTCTGAGGGTGGAGTTCAGTGGGCGGTCTGCCCACCAACCTCACAGTTAACGGTTTCGCAGTCGATCCTGAAGATCCCAAGGTGATGTTCGTGGCCATGCGCGATGGGCTTTTCAAAAGCACGGACGCGGGCCTTTCCTGGAAACTCATAGGGAACGGACTTAAAAACCTGGCGACCGTGACTATAAACCCCAAGAAGCCGAAGGAGACGTACGTGTCGACGACGGACGGAACAATTTTCATGAGCGTGGATGGCGGCATGAAGTGGAAAAAACAACAGTAGAAAATTTATCGAAAACAAAAAGGAGATTTTATGTCTAAGCAGATTCTTTTAGAGGAGGAAAAGATGCGCGCCGAAAATCCAACCGGAGTCGCGGTGAAAACCGAAGACGGATCGGCCGCCTGCCCGATTCAGGGAAAGGGATGGCTTAAAGGACCGCTTGGCATGGCAATTTGCTGCGGCGCTCCACTGCTTCTGCTAGCGGCGATCTCATTTTTCGGCTTGTCTTTGGGAGCGATCGCAAGCGGGGCTATAAGCCTTGTGGCAGTGTTGGCTTGTCCGGTCGGCATGTTCCTGATGATGCGCATGATGGGGAAGGGCAAAAAATAAATCTGTTCATGAGGTTTAGCTATGAACGACCGCGAGAATGAACGGCGAGAAAAGAAGAGAGTGATATGGTCGCGGAGAGATTTTTTTACCCGTTTAGGCTGGGGCGGATTCGGTGTTATTAGTTTTCTTTCTCTTGTTGGTTTTATCCGTTCCGCTTTTCCTCGGGTTCTTTTCCTGCCGCCGACAAGATTTAAAGCAGGCGAGCCAAACGACTATGTCCTTGGGGAGGTCAATGAAAAGTTCAAGCAAGAGTATCGCGTCTGGATCGTGCGGGAAGAAGCCGGCCTCTATGCTTTGTTTGCGAAATGTACTCATCTAGGCTGCACCCCGCGATGGCTACCAGCCGAGAATAAGTTCAAGTGTCCGTGCCATGGCAGCGGCTTCTTTAAAGACGGGACCAACTTTGAAGGGCCGGCCCCGCGGCCTTTGGACAGGTTTAAGATTGAGATTGGAGAGGATGGGCAGCTCTTGGTGGATAAAGGGATTCTATATCACATGAATGCCGGATTGGATCCCGACGATCAGTTTCCGCAAAGCATTTTAAAGGCGTGAGCAGCATGGAGCTGATCCGGGAGACGATGCAGCAGTGGTACATGGTTCTGAGCCAGATCAGTTTTTCGCTCAGCGTCCCAATCAAGCAGGTGGCGGACGGGATTCAGATTCCCATATTAACCGCTCTCTTACTTGGTTTTGTCGGGTCGCTGTCGCCATGTCAGCTTTCGACGAATCTTTCAGCGATGGCCTATGTTTCCCGGCGGTTTGACGGGGAGCTGTGGAGCGACGCTCTTGCCTATAGTCTGGGCAAAGTATTGGTTTACATGTTGACGGGAGGAGCCGTGATCATTCTGGGCCTTAGACTTGAACAGGCTGCTATTCCAGTGGCCGTGGTCGCGCGCAAAGCCATTGGCCCTCTGATGATCTTCATTGGGCTCGGTCTTGTTGGAATTATCCGCCTGAGGGGAACCGCGGGTAGTGGTGTTGCTTCCTGGCTTCGCTCGCGCCTCCCCAGAACTGGAATGCCCGGCGCCTTCTCTTTGGGAGTCGTTTTCTCGTTTACATTTTGTCCGACTCTTTTCTGGCTTTTCTTTGGGCTCATGCTTCCTCTAGCACTCATCAGTAATGGCGGATGGACTTTCCCAGGAGTGTTTGCAGTTGGAACAGCTCTTCCGCTCATTTTTTTTGCCGCTCTTGCTTCTTCCGGCAGTCAAATGAGCGAGAAACTCAAAGAGAGGCTCAAGCGCTCGCAGAACCTTGTGAGTCGGATGTCGGGGGCGATTTTTATTCTGGTCGGTATTAACGATACGTTGACATACTGGTTTATCTAAATGGCTAAAATGGAGGGGCGATTGTGAAACTCATTACGGGGTTCTTAGCTTTCTTAGCGGTTTTATCATCGCCTCTACTATCTCATGCGGCCGATCCATACGAGGCCTTCTCGGTGATTCGGTCACAGAAGCAAACTGCGCCGGAGTTTTCGTTGCCGCAAGTTAGCGGGAAGACTGTGAGGCTTTCGGATTTTAAGGGAAAGGTTGTTCTGTTGGGCTTCTTCCAAACTTTTTGACCGAACTGCCGGCGGGAGTTGCCCACCAAGGAAAAGTTGTTTGCAGAGTTCGAGAATAAGGATCTGATGATTTTGGCTGTCAGCTTTCGCGAACCGGAGGACTTGGTCAGGGATTTTCAGAAGGAGTTCAATTTGAGTTTTCCCGTTCTTCCTGATCCTCACGGGAAAGTTTCTGACATGTACGAATTCCGAGGACATCCCGTAACTTTCTTGATCGACCGGAAAGGCTTCTTAGTCGGCAAGGTCATTGGGGAAAGGAACTGGTCAAGTCCGGAAGCGAAGGCGCTCATAACGGATCTCTTAAGGAAGCGCCACTAAAAAAGGGTTTTGGTTTGAAGTCAGTTCAGAGCACGAAAAAATTGCAGGATCTAAACTCCATGGCAAAACCGCGATTGTAGAACATGGAAAAACTGGGGCTCCACGTTCCTACGCGGAGCCTGCTAAAAATTGGATGAAAGTATAATAAGCGAAATTTCTAAAGAAGGAGGAGGTAAGAGATGATTAACTATCGAAAGATCGTTTTCTGTTTCGTCGTTCTTTCGGCTATCGTAGCTCTTGCCGCATGTTCCTCTACGTCCGCCAAGCCCGAGGCGTCTCCAGTGGCGGCGGTGAGCCCGGCAGCCGAGAGTAAAAAGCAGCTCACGTCGGCGCCCACGTCGGCATCGAGTCTTGACGCTCTCAAGCGCGGTGAATCGACAGCCACGCCGGCGTCGAGCCCCTTAAAGGAGGTATACTTCGATTTCGACCGGTATGACCTCCGTGTTGACGCCCGCGAGACCCTAAAGGCAAACAGGGAATGGTTGAAAGCCAATCCTTCAGTGCAAGTCCAAATTGAGGGACACTGCGATGAGCGCGGAACCAATGAGTACAACATGGCCCTGGGCGCTAAGCGCGCGCAAAGCGTGAAAGACTATTTGGTTTCGCTGGGGATTGCTGCCGATCGGCTGTCGACGATAAGCTACGGCGAAGAACTTCCCGTTTGTCGAGAACGCAATGAAGAGTGCTGGCAAAATAATCGCCGCGCCAAGTTCGTGATTCAGCCTGCGAAGCCAACCGCGTAACGTTTTCTTCGCGCGGACCGAGTAGGTTGGCAGTGATGGAGCGGGGAAATAACCTGCTCAATCGCGCCAGCATGGCTGCGTGGGCTACGAACTCGGATAGGTTGCGTTGTGAAATTTCGACTTTTCCCTGGGGCGCTCAAGTGTCAATAAAAGGAGGTGTAGAGATGGCAAAGTATCTTTTAATTGAATCGAGGGACCCTTTTGATAGCTTGGACTCACAATATTTCGCTGAGCTAGTTCAGGGGATCTCAAGTAGGGGAAATGAAACAACACTTTTCCTCGTGCAGAACGGGGTTCTGCCGGCACGAAAGGGGGCGAGACATAACGAGGTGATCTCAAAACTCATTAACGGCAATGTGAAGGTTATGGCCGACGGATTCTCGTTAAGAGAACGTGCGATCAGCAATCTGCTTGATGACGTGGAAGTCTCAGATATGGATCGGCTCGTCGAGCTGCTCCTTGAACCAGGAACTAAGGCCATCTGGCACTGACTGTATAAGAAGGAGGTGAATCATGGTTTCAGGTAAAACTATAACCATTGCAATTATGGATGCCCCTTATGAGTCCGCCAATTCCACCACGGCTCTTCGCATAATCAACGCTGCCTTGGAAAAAGGTCATAACGTGAACGTATTTGCTTATGAGGGAGCAGTGAACCTAACGATGAAGGCTCAGCAACCCCATCCCAATCCAGTCAAGGGGACATCTGTGGAACAGGAGCAACACCCTACTACGAAGGATTGGGTTGCATCTTTGTTCAAACTGGCGAGCAGGAAAGATGTCAAGCTGGACTGGGTCAATTGTGGGTTGTGTGTAGACGAACGAGGCGCAAGCGACTGGATTGAGGGGCCGAGGCGCGGGGGACCCAAGGATTTCCTCGACGCGTCAATGGCCAGCGATGCGACGCTCGTTATTCCAACAAAATAGTCAAGGAGGATTCCATGCCGAAAATACTTAACATTGTCGAAACCGCCTATAGAGCGACGATCGAGGAGCAGGATGATACCGTTCTTTGGCTGAGCCATATGCTCAAAAACGCTGGGGCAGATATTTCGATCCTTCTCAGAGCAAATGCTGTGAATTATGCAGTGAAAGGCCAGGATGCCTCAGGTTTATCTTTCGGGGAAGCCAAAATGGCGCACCCGCCAGAGATCGATAAAGACGTGGAGAAGATGATTGAGAAAGGAGTGCCGGTATACGTGGTTGATGAAGACGCTACGGACCGCGGGTTGTCGGGTAGAGATTTGATTGGCGGGGTCAAAAAGGTCAACCGCCAAGACGTACCGGAACTCATCGATCAGCACGATCAGATCTGGCATTGGTGAGTTCTCGAAGGTGAAGAGAGATCCGAAGCGTAGAGGCGGGAAGCCTGGAGGTATCGTATGGCCGCTGTAGATCCAGTCTGCCACATGGGAGTGGACGAAAAAGAGGCTGCGGCAACTTACCTGTATAACGGTAAACGCTTCCACTTTTGTGCCGTCATGTGCCGCGACAGGTTCGCGGAGAACCCGGAGCGATTTCTGAACGGTGAATCCGTGACGGGTGTTTCAGACGATTCAGCTCCGGCGCCCAAAGCAGTGGCAGGTGAGAATGATTTTATCCGTATCGAGCTCCCGATCCGAGGCATGAGCTGCGCCAGTTGCGTTGAGAGGATTGAGACCGGTCTTTCTAAGCTTCAAGGGGTTCAGGAAGTCACCGTCAATTTTGCTGCTGAAAAAGGAACTCTCCTTTTTGATCCGTCCGTTCTCCTCGTGGGCCGTCTGGTGAGAGAGGTTGAAAACTTAGGCTACGAGGCCAGGGTCGAAGAGGCGATCATTCCCATCCGGGGGATGAGCTGTGCCTCCTGCGTAGACAAGATCGAGACTCAGCTCCGTGGCTTGCCCGGTGTGATCGAAGCTTCGGTCAACTTCGCCACAGAGAAGGCGAGCGTGCGCTTCCTGCCTTCGGTCCAATCTGTTTCTGATCTCCGAAAAGCGATCCGGGAAATTGGCTACGAACCCTTGGAGATGGACGGCGAGTCGGCTGCGGTCGATTATGAAAAAGAGGCGAGGGAGAAGGAGATCCGCGAGCTGGGCATTAAGACCCTTGTGGGCGCTCTCCTCAGCATTCCCCTGTTGTTGGGGATGATCTCCGAGTGGCTGCCTTTGATGCCGGAGTGGCTGATAAACCACTTCGTCCAGTTTCTGCTGGCGACTCCCGTTCACCTCTGGGTTGGCTGGCAGTTCCACCTCGGCTTCTGGAAAGCCTTCAAGCATAGAACGGCCGACATGAATACTCTTGTCTCTGTCGGAACCAACGCCGGATACGTTTACAGCACCGTGGCCACCTTCGCTCCCGGCTTTTTCAGCGGTGGAGGGCTGACGGCGGGCGTCTACTTCGAGACTGTGGCAATCCTCCACGCGCTTATCATCCTCGGCCGTTTCCTGGAGGCTCGGGCAAAGGGGCGCACCTCCGAGGCGATAAAGAAGCTCATGGGACTTCAGGCCAAGATAGCCCGTGTGCTCCGGGACGGGCGGGAAATAGACATTCCGATAGAGGAGGTCCAGGTTGGCGATACCGTCTTCGTTCGTCCCGGCGAGAAGATTCCGGTTGATGGCGTGGTAGAGCGGGGCTCCTCTGCGGTCGATGAATCGATGCTGACGGGAGAAAGTCTGCCTGTGGAAAAGCTCGCCGAAAGCGATGTCTACGGCGGCACACTAAACAAGACCGGCTCGTTTCATTTCAAGGCGACCAAAGTCGGTAAGGAAACAGCCCTGGCTCAGATCATCAAGCTCGTTGAAGCAGCCCAGGGTTCCAAACCTCCGATCCAGAAAACTGCCGACAAGATTGCCGGAATTTTCGTTCCGATCGTGATCAGCATAGCTGTTCTGAGCTTCGGAGTTTGGTACTTTTTCGGACCCCAGCCCGCGCTGATCTTCGCCCTGGCGAATTTCATGGCAGTTCTGCTGATCTCCTGCCCGTGCGCCATCGGGCTTGCGGCTCCAACGGCCGTGATGGTGGGAGTAGGCAAAGGTGCAGAGAATGGCATTCTGTTTCGGGGAGCAGAAGCATTGGAAATGGCCGCTAAGCTCGGCACGGTGGTTCTCGATAAGACTGGAACGCTTACCAAGGGCGAGCCGTCTGTCACAGACATAGTTACCGCTAACGGTTTTCACCAGAAGGATGTTCTTCACTACGCGGCCTCGGCTGAAAAGGGATCCGAACATCCTTTAGGTGAGGCGATCGTCAAGCGGACCGACGAAGAAGGACTCGAGATCGCGGCCACCGCTTCGTTCAATGCCATTCCCGGCCACGGGATAGAAGCGGAGATCGCGGGTACGGATCTGCTCTTGGGAAATCTCAAGTTGATGCGTGATCGCGGGATTTCACTGGACGGGCTTGAGAAGGAAGTTGAGCGGCTTGCAGACGAAGGCAAGACTCCGATGTTCGTGGCCATCGACGGCCGCGCGGCGGGCATTATTGCCGTAGCCGATACCTTAAAGCCGAACTCCCAAGAAGCAGTGAAGGCCTTGCATGGGTTAGGTTTGAAAGTCGCGATGATCACCGGCGACAACAAGCGGACGGCACAGGCCATCGCGCGTCAAGTTGGCATTGACCGATTCCTGGCCGAAGTTCTGCCCCAAGATAAGGCGGAGGAGATCAAGCGGCTTCAAGCTGGGGGAAAAATCGTCGCGATGGTGGGAGACGGAATCAATGACGCGCCGGCTCTGGCCCAAGCCGACGTTGGAATCGCCATCGGCACTGGAACAGATGTCGCTATGGAGTCGTCGGACATCACCCTCATCAGCGGAGACCTAAGGGGTATTGTGACGTCTATCGCGCTGTCCAAGCGGACCATGCGGACCATGAAGCAAAACTTTTTCTGGGCTTTCATCTACAACACGATCCTGATTCCGGTGGCGGCGGGTATCCTCTATCCGATTGGGGGAATTTTGATGAGCCCGATCCTTGCCGGCGCAGCCATGGCCTTTAGCTCAGTGTCTGTAGTTTCAAATTCGTTGCGGCTGCGGCGATTCCGGCCAAGGCTAGTGAACGCGGTACGTGCGTAGGACGGTCATCACGCGTGAAGTGATCTGATACGACTCCCGCAGAAATAGATTAAAAACAGCAACTCGGGAGCGTGTAAGAGGAAAAAAATGGAGACCGTAATTTGGCTCATTGTATTGGCAGTTGTTTATTACCTGCTATGGCGAAAGGGATGGATCGCCTGAAGCGTCAAAAACCCTGCGGAGCAGGGCAGCGGGCATCAAACTAAAATCTCAAAGGAGAGTGTTTCGGCGCAGGAAAAAATTGGGAGGCCTTGATTTTGAAAACTTGGGTGAGGCTAGCCATCGCTTGCGTAACCGTGGGAGGAGTGATCGGACTGCTCGCCTATGGATTTTCGCGCGATCCGCGCTTTATTAAATCGCCTCTGGTCGCCAGGCAAGCCCCCTCATTCACGTTAACGCTACTGGATGGAAAGTCGATCAGGCTCGAGGATTTTCGCGGCAAGGTTATTTTTCTTAACTTCTGGGCTTCCTGGTGCGTGCCTTGTCGAGCGGAAGCCAAATCACTCGAAGCGGCATGGAAGAAATACAAAGACCGAGGCGTGGTATTTTTGGGGGTGAATATCCAGGACAAAGAAGAGGACGCGCGCGATTTCATTCAAGAGTTTGGGATTACCTATATGAATGGAATCGACAAGGCCGGAAAGATAGGAATCGACTACGGCGTCTGGGGCATACCGGAAACTTTCTTCATCGATCACGCAGGCCGGATCACTTACAAGCATGTCGGTGGCATCGACATCCAAACGATCATTGCCAAGTTGGATCAGGCACGCCTGGGTCTAATAAGCGGGGAAGAAGGCAAAGGCGAGTACCGCTCCATCCGGTAGGAGGCGCGACGTGAAACAAAAGATCTCGAATCGAAACCTGATTGTTTTAAGCTTTGCGGTTGCGGTCTTATCGGTGTTCTTGGGGACCGCTTTTTGGAAATGGCAAGCGGATCAGCAGCGTCACGGAGGTCGCGAAGAGCGGCCCTTGGAAGGACTGCAAACATTTGGCGCCGTTCCGTCGTTTTCACTTACCGAAAGAGACGGACGCCCGGTTACTCTATCTGATCTCAAAGGGAAGGTATCGATTGTCAATTTTATTTATACGAACTGCCCGGATACCTGTCCGATCCAGAGCGCGCAGATGAGACAGCTCCAGGAAGATTTCAAGAATCAAAAAGAGCTGCGGCTTGTTTCAATCACTGTTGACCCGACGCGAGATACTCCGCAGGTTCTCTCTGAGTACGCGAAACGGTTCAGCGCTGATCCTGAGCGCTGGTTGTTTCTCACGGGAGAAAAGGAAGCGATCTACAAGCTCGCTCAAAAGGGTTTTCGTTTGGCCGCGGTAGAAATACCACACGCAAAGAGGCCCGAATCCGGAGCCACGCACACCCATAGCCCGCGATATGTTCTGGTTGACCGCGGGGCCCAGATTCGAGGCTACTATGTATCAACCGTTCCCGAGGGCATGAAGCGACTTCAACAGGATTTAAAGATTCTCCTGAGGGACGAGACATAGCCGATGGCCGAACTCATTATACAGTTTGCTCTCGTGGACTTTTCGAGCGCCGTCACGGGCCCTGAGAAAGACCTTGGCTTTGAGGCGTGGTACGGAAACTGGCCGGCAGTCGTCACGACCAGCGTTTTTTTTCTTGTCTTTCTTTTCTTTTTGACCAGACCGCGTAAGCCAAAGGAATGGAGCGGTGCAGGACTTACCAGCGCTTTCTTTATCAGCCTTTTCACGGAGATGTTTGGCATTCCTCTAACCATTTACATCCTCGCGCCTCTTCTTGGAGTCGAGCCGAAAGTGTTCGGCATGTACGAGAGCCACCTCTGGGCGTATCTCCTGTCGCGCACCGGTGTCATGCAACTCGAGACGGGCGTCTACCTGGTGATGCTTATCAGCAGCGCTCTTTTGATCTTGGGTTTTAGCCTGGTCGCGTTGGGATGGAGAAAGGTTTATCGCGGGCAGGGAGAATTGGTGACCACCGGTCTTTACGCCAGATTGCGTCATCCTCAGTATCTGGGATTAATTCTCATCGTGGTCGCTTTCCTCATTATGTGGCCCACCATCCTTACGATTCTCCTGGCTCCGTTTTTGACCGCCAGATATTTCTTACTCGCTAAGGAGGAAGATAGAGAGCTTGAATGCCAGTTTGGCGATACATTCGCAAGGTACAAAGATGCCGTGCCAGGATTTGTTCCTTCGCCGGGTCAGGGCTGGAGGCAGACTTCAAAGATCTATTAAGAGAAACGACGGTTCAGACCACCACCGGAAAGAATCGGAGTTTTATTGAGGGAGTGAAACAATGAGTAAATTCAACAGTCAGGTTTTTCTGTTTGCCTCAGTTTTATGTCTAGGTATGCTTCAGCTTTCCGCTTCTCATCCGCTGGCCGGTGAAAAACAGCTAAGCAACACAAGGGTCAATTACAAACTCGTTCCCAATCTGCAGGAGATAAAGGATCCCTCCCCTAGTCCGGACTTCACGCTTCCTGATCTTGAAAGAGGAAAGGTGAGCCTCAAGGACTTTCGCGGAAGGCTTCTTCTCCTCAATTTCTGGGCGAGCTGGTGCGTTCCTTGTCGCGAGGAGATGCCGGCGATGGAGCGCCTCTACCAGAAATACAGAGATCATGGCTTCGTGATCCTCGGTGTGAACGTCAAGGACGAAAAGAAGAGCGCCATCGCCTTTGTGAAAGAACTCAAAATCACGTTTCCCATAGCGTTTGATCCTAATGGGGAGGCGGGCCTCCTCTACGGGGCCTGGGGACTCCCCGCCACGTATCTTATCGACGCGAAAGGGATCGCTCTGGCGCGAGCCTGGGGACCTGCCGATTGGTTTAGTCCTGGCGCCAGAGAGTTAATTGAAGCCTTGTTGGACGCTCAGAAGGGATCCAAATAAAACATTGAGGAAAGAAGGAAACTCATGTTTAAATGGCAGATGCAAAAAATCGTAATATTTTTGGCGGCGAGCTTTATTTTTTTCTCTGCTCATACGCGTTCGGCTCTTGCCTGTGGTGGCGTTACCGCGACCATCGCCGAGGATCCACAAGCTTTCGGCGTGAGGACGGAGAGCGGGCCAGGGGGTACAACTTTACACTTTGACAAATCCGGCAAAGTTCATGTTGCTGCCAAGGAGATCAAGATCTCGAGCGCCTTAGCCGAGGTGATTGCGAAGCGGTACTTGGACAAAACGTACAAGCGCTACGAGCATCTGGAATTTGAGGCCTTCACCTACGATCACGGCGATCTCGTCTATATGTATCACGCCCACGTGCCCAATCTCGCCTACAGCGTTCATGTCGGACCGCTAAAAAACGTTGCCGATCATGCTCACGTTCACGTCTCCGCGCTGACAGGGGATGTCTACGGGCCGGGCTGCGGTTTCGGCTCAGGCACTGTCGAGATGAAATACGACTCGAAGGACTACCCGGCTGATTTAGATGGCAAGCGCCTGCATTACTTGCAGTTCAATACGACTTTTATCGCGCCCGAAGGAAAACCGCCGAAAATCGATGGCCGTATTGAAAAGGATGAGTGGGCCGGAGGGGGGTACGAGGTGATCCACATCGGGACGTCGAAAAATGAAGTTACTGAGTACGGGTGAGGAGGACCTGGACAGGCGGTCGCCTACAAGCCAGAGCGATATAGAATTGAAATTTATTCTACGATTAATGATGGCGTCATCTACTTTGGCGTGCGTGCGGATACCACGAAGTGGTTGGCGCTTTTGCTCAAGGATTTCGAGCATCACGGCATGATCGGGGATTTCAACGACGCAAAGCTACTTACGGCGAAGGGAGTTGAGGATTATTTTCTTGCCGGGTCTCCATCGCAGAAACAGCCGGGGCCGCGCAAGCTCGCCGGGGTTCACACCTGAATGGCCGCCGCGTCCCTGGTCAGGGACAAAGAGAGCAATTTGAAAGAAGCAGGGTTTCGGAAGGTCGGGAAGTCGATGGAGTACGAGTTCGCATTTCCGTACCGGAATGAAGATCTAGGAGATTCCTTTTGGCAGCCGGGAAGAGCCTATCAGCTCGCCGTTCTTGTCGGCCCGACAGAAGAATTTAACGGCGTCACGCAAGATACCTGGATGAGCGATCAGATTTACGTTCGGCTCGGGTCTCCATCACGGGAATCTATTTACCAGCCGCCTTACTTCGCAGAAAGTGACACCATGGATCATCGAGAGCATTCAGATGGAGGAAAGCATGAGCAAAAAGGACAAAAGAGATAGGAAGGCAAATAGAGCAACCGCAGGGAGGAGAAGACACTCGAAGCTCTGGCCGATTGGCATCGTTATTCTCGGGGTCGGGCTAGTTGTCGTGTTGGTCTTCTTCTTTCCCAGAAGTGAGCCCTGGGGGTTGCCGGCGATTCCGCGTAATCCGAGACCTGCGACTCTTTCGCCGGAATTATTTACCGGCAAGGTCGCACAGGTCTATCGGATTGCCCAAGAAGTCCCGGAGTTACTGGAACAAATGCCCTGTTACTGCGGCTGCTATGTGAGCGATCGGCACCAGAATAACCTGGACTGCTATACAGATCGCCACAGCGTCGGTTGAAAGATCTGCCAAGACATTACGCTGGATGCGTATGCAATGCACAAAAAGGGTCGGAAGGTGGAAGATATCAAAAAAGCTATCGACGAGAAGTATTCGCGGTTTTGGCCGTATGAGAAAAAATGGCCACTCTATTGATCGTCTCGCTGTTTTTTTGCCCATGGATATCCATCGAAACAGCTTTTGAGCGGGTACAGGATTGAAACCAGAGCGTCTGCTTGTCCTCGTAATTGTCATCTTCTTCTTATGGCCGTCAAGCGTTGCGTTTGGGAATGATATTGCGGGGCACGTCGACCCCGAACTCCTCACCGGCTGGCGCACCTGGTTGCATCTGACGATCCAGTGGCTGCATCTCGTGGCTGTTTCTCTCTGGTTGGGTCTCATCGTTGCAATGCTTATGTTGAAAATAGACCTTCGCCTGGATCTACTCCTTTATGGCTCCTGGGTTCTTGTCTTGGTCATTCTCACTACCGGCTCTTACAATAGGGAGTGGAGCGCGGGCATCTCGGAGATGCCCAGTGTCCTTTTGCTTAGCTTGTTAGATCGTATCCCATACGGCATCTCATACACCCTCGCCCTGGCGAGCAAGTTGATCGTTTATGTTCTGATTGTATTGCTAACCCTGGTCATCACAGCGGTTCATCTAAAGCATCAGGTAGGCGAAACGAAACTACGAAAAGTCTTTCTTCTCGCCGGATCGATTCTAGGCGTTACAGCAATGCTACTGACCGCTGTTGTGCTTTTCTACCATGAGGTCGCGGATCTGTGGCCTACCCCGGTCCATTCCCTAGGTGGCGTGATGACTCCAGCGGGTCCGCTTGCGAAAAGTTTGGTTGGAGCGAACAGTCCACCTCCCAATGACTTTCTCCTGTTGGCGACCAAGGACGCATGGATCGATATTGTTCTACGATGGTTTCATTTGCTTGGTTTTGGGCTGCTGTTGGGAGGCATGGCGATAGGTGCTTTCTTCAAAGAGATTTCTACGAAGAGGTTCCTTTGGTACGTGTGGATTTTGCTTACAGTCCAGATTTTGTCTGGCATAGGAAATATGGCGCGTTGGACTCCATTTGACCCTGCGCCTTATGTTTGCTTCATGCCTTATCGCATATACGTTTCGGTCGGACGTACACCTCTTTGATGGCGGTGAAGCATGGGTTGGTTCTGTTATCCATCGGTTTGTTTCTCGCTGCGACTGTTCTATTCCGAAGGCATGGGCGGGACTTTTCGGTGCGGGGTTATGCGCTGGCGGGAGCGATCGCGGCGCTCGTCATTTCGTATATTATGATGATGGCACTCCTGGTCCATGAGGGCGTGGACCACGCGCTTTGAGGAGGTGCCTGAAACAGCGGATAGGAACTGCCGAGCTGAGATTGAACTCATCAATGCCACAGTTGCCTGACTTCGTTTATCAATTTAAGGTCGTTATCAGCGTCATCGTAATCGCTGTCCTCTTGGTGCTGTTGATGATCGAGATATGGGTTCCCCTTCGACCAAGGAAGCGTTCCATGGTCGAGCGCTTGTCGATCAATCTTGGCGTATCAGGATTAGCTCTCGTGACTGGTGCATTCGTTGTCTTTCCTGTGGCCCTGAGCCTGGCATCGTGGACTACGGAACGCTCTTTCGGTTTACTGCGCGTCATTTCGTTGCCATTTACCGCGGAATTCATCCTCGGATTTCTGTTGATGGATGTCACTTTCTACTACTGGCATCGGGCAAACCACGCTTTTCCATTTTTCTGGCGTTTCCACAATGTCCATCATGTGGACCCGGATTTGGATGTCTCGACATCGTTTCGGTTTCATTTTGGCGAGGTTCTTTACTCCGTGGCATTCCGGGCAGTTCAGGTCACTCTGCTAGGAGTATCTCTCTTCACGTACCTCGCCTATGAGCTGGTTTTCCAGTGCGCGACCATGTTTCACCACAGCAATATCCGTTTTCCCATAACGGTCGAGCGATGGCTTAACAAGATTGTTGTTACGCCCCGGATGCATGGCATCCATCATTCCACTGTGAAGGATGAAACCAATTCAAATTATTCAGTGGTTTTCCGATGGTGGGACCGAATGCACGGGACATTGAAGTTAAATGTGAACCAATCTGATGTCGTCATCGGCGTTCCCGCTTACCTGGGACCAGAAGACAACAAATTTTGGCATCTTCTTATCCAGCCCTTCCGGAAACAAAGGGAGTATTGGCATCTGCGGAACGGGAAGCAACCAGAACGGGTTCGGTTGGAAGGCAACAAAAATATTCTCCTGGCATAAATATTTGAGACCCGGTCGGAAGGCATTGCACAATCATGGAATTTAGTTCGCAGGAACTGGCAATGCCTGGCTCGTGTGGCAGACTTGTTTGAGCGGAAACCTCGCCGAAGCTGTTGGGTGCGTTCTGCCCGCTAATTAAATGGAGAGGGAAAGGTGAGAATGACTAACAAAGCAGGGATTTATCTCGCTTCCGTATTCTTTTTCGGTTTGGCGCTGTTACTTTCGCGGGGCGACCAGCCAATAGCATTTGGCGCTTCCGGGCCTCCGATATTGACGCCCGTTCCAAGCATCTCCTATCAGTCTCACAACCACATCCACGGTCTCGGATACGACAGCAAAAATAACCGGCTGTTCATCGCGACTCACTACGGCATTTTTATCTGGAAGGAAGGCCAGCTCTTCCAGTTAGGAAAGAGCCGCGATGACTTCATGGGATTTTCGCTTCATCCTTCCAATTTTGATGTCATCTACACCAGTGGCCATCCCAAGGATGGTGGAAACATGGGGGTGATGAAATCGGAAGACGGCGGGTAAACTTTCAAGCAGATCTTTCGCGGTTTGTCAGGGGAGACCGTCGATTTTCATTCGATGATCTTGAGTCCGGCCAATCCCAGCATCCTCTATGGCTGGTTTAACGGTAAGGTCTATCGGACCAAAGATGGCGGCAAGAGCTGGCAGTTCGCGCTAGCCCGTGGTTTGCCAAGCGAAGGGCTTTGTTGGGGCGCTCCCTGCCTCAGCGCCGATGGCCGAGACGAACGAACCGTGTACTCCGGCACGCGAAACGGGCTTTTGGTGACGCGCGATTTTGGCGACAACTGGACCGCGGCCGGCTCTGACATAGGCGGGATCGGCGGAATCGGAGCGAATCCTCGCAATTCGAAAAATATATTCGGCTTTACGGAAAAACTGGGCCTTGCAATTTCCTGGGACGGCGGGAAAAGCTGGAACCGGGCAAATGAAGGGCTCAAACTCTCCCCGAAAGAGTTCATTTTCGCCTTTGCTTTCGACCGGTCTGATCCAAATCAGATCTTTGCCGCCGCCGGCGAGCAGATATTCCAGAGCATTGATAGCGGAAAAAC